>Ga0209208_10010449_pt1 | contig 12040 bp, 11 predicted proteins | sample S1TSphfallax_3_FD_187694 | JGI IMG/M metagenome (GOLD analysis project Ga0209208, IMG submission 187694) | Host-associated microbial communities from peat moss isolated from Minnesota, USA - S1T2_Fd - Sphagnum fallax MG (SPAdes) (version 2) | ecosystem: Host-associated > Plants > Peat moss >...
GCATTTGCGACTGCTCACAAATCTTATTGTATATTTTCAATAACAAAAATCATTCAAAATACAATAACTCTTACATTGTTGGTTTAAACCAATGTTAACAAGTTTGAATTATTAGACCAATATTATAATGAATTCTTGGTCAAGTTTTGAGATATCTAGACTACAATTTTGCTATAACTAAATTTGAATCTAGACCATGTAATCAACCTCTTCTTCAAACCTAAACCTTTTATATCCCTTTTAAAGAAATCCATGCTCTCTGTAGCATAAAGCCAAGACCCAAGACTTGTAGGTTATTAGTTTTGATCAATTATACACAACAAATAAAACATAATCTTTTATCATGTGTTCTCCTAAGGTTTGGGAACACCCTTAGGTGCCCCTCCCTCAAGAGAACGCACTTGTACAAGAACCTCCCCTACATCATTACTAAATCACTTGGTGCGCCCCCTACTGATTGAAAGCTTTCTAGTGGTACCAAAAACACAACACAATCAAGGCCCCATGGTTTGGGAAATCTCAAAAGTGACAAAACAAACACACTACCTTCCTCAATAATACAACAATAAAACAAGTAAAGCATAAGAAAACACTATTCCCAAAAGTTGTAACACTCAATTCTGAAATACCTCACCTAAAGACCCTACTATAACAAATGAAGTGGCTTTTACTCACACCTAGTGCAACAAACATAAAAGTTGAATATACTTATCAAAACCTATATGCATATCTTGTACCATGCTTAGATTCAATGACAATGTTGCATGAATTGAATTCATAGGTGCCAACGTAAACACCAAAAATTGAAGCATTTTTCCAACTCAAGATATTAATGTTATTTAGACATCAATTTGTGGGAAAATTTCAATTGAAATACTTTGAATATTACCCTTGCAATACCTTGTTCACAATTAACAAAATATTAATTTTGTGGTCATCACTTGGTCACCTATTTTGGGTCCATCAATTGATAACCACAAAATATAGAATAACCCACAAATCTTCTAAAATTTGAATCATTTCCTATATGAAAGTCCACCACTAAACTCTCTCCATGTCCAAAAAAACGAAGACCCCACCAAAAAATTCAGATAGTTTACTTGGATCAAGCTAAAAAGGATAGGAGCACCAACAAGGAATTGGGTTTAAAACAAACCCATGAGGAATCATTCTTTATCCTCATATACCATGAATATTATATGAAAATTCAGACAATCTCAATGTTGCACCACTGTTTCCAGAGCCAAAAATGGCATCCCAAAGTGGATGTTCTTGGAAGGTTTGACAGTGCATCTCTCAAGTGCCACTTGCAAAAAACTTTGACATGAGTTGGCTTGCCTAAAGTAGAATGATAGTATTCTCACAAGGCAACAACATCCATCTTCCGAGAGGAGACTTCCAAACGTACCGACATCCATACATGGCATGCACGTTGTACACTCTTTGAAAGCTCCAGAAAGAAGACCTTTGCCCAAGGCTCAAATGAGGCTAATGGGCTTAGCTCACTTGGCACGGAGAAGCTGAAATCCATACAAAAAGAACAGAAATTACCACCAACCATATCAACAAATGCTTCTGGTCCTGAAACATTACATGCAAACAGTCTCTTGTTCAAAGCTAGTTGAATTGTTTTTGCATCGTTCAATTTCAAGCTAATAGATGACAAAATGTTTGTGTTCTTGAAATGGCTCACCCATTGCTTACATCAACAGAGTTGTGCAATCCACAGTTACCCATATTGCTTCATGATTGAGATCCTACTCTGCACTATGAAACACAATAAGATGTTTTGAGATGCATGTATTCAGCACCTCCTAGAGTGTGTAACAAGCCTTAGAGAATACTTTCAGTTCACTGAGCTTTGGTTGTGTATAAAGATGTAGTGGCTAACCTCAGAAGCTCATCTTCATCAAGAAGCATCTCAGCATTGCCTTCAGGCTTGATTGTACCTGGTAGTATACTGAGCCAGTCAAGTCTTGAAGTTAGCCAATATAGAATGTCCTATGAACCAAATGTTGATTTGCAGAATCTAATACCATCTTAGATATTGACAGACATCAAGATCAACTTGGCAGAACAGAATGCAACTGTCCATGAATTAAACCAAGAGATCTCCTTCTTTGACTTATGAAGGTCTACAATGAGACAATCATGGAGCACAGACCTGCTTACAAGAACCTGGTAAAGATGAAGTGTTCCTGCAGCCAAGCAACGCCCTGCATGTGATGCCCTTTCTCTCTTAAATATATACACCACTGGGTAGCCTAGTAACCATCTGTCAGACCACACACAATTTGTTGTAACTTTGAGTATATCTTACAAAGAAGCTGCTCATCTATAAACTGGAGCTAACTTATGGTAACACATGCTTGAGTGCAGTGGAGACTGTAAGTTCAGCATCTGATTTCTGACACTCCTGTTTGCAGAGGATCTTCTTCAAAAACCAGCCAACAAATGAAGAATGCAAATAGGGCAAAAGACTGCACCCGTTTTGCGCACCCATTTAGTGTTGGCAGCAGGATGTCAGAGTTGCTCAGAATGCTACCTGCCTCCAGCATTGGCAACTTGTCTTCAGCTTCTTTATATCTGCTTGGTTCTTCGGTGTTGAAATTGGAATGGGCCAAAAGGAGAGAAGACAACTGATTTTTCACAACACAGAGATGCTTCACAACTATCTCGTGTTCAGCTTGGCACACTCTCTGTCACAAGAAACCAAATCTTAGTTTCAAAGAACCCTGTAGTCCGCAACTATGTAAAAGTAATTGCAACCAAATTCAAGTTGGAGCACAGTAATCAAAGAATTTCTGTCTGAAACCTGATCAATTGTTGGAAAACAAAAACCCTAGCCTCAATTGCATACTGTACCTTAGGCAAATCCTCATCAAGGCTGACAAACATGATTTGACAACTTGCATTCAAGCTTTGCTCCATAAAGTCCAGCATATAGAGAGGGTGAACTAAGTATGCACACCCTTCCATGTCGAGTACCCGCAACAGAACCATTTCTATCACTTCCTGGAACCAATTTTCTCACATCATCAGTGCCAAGATCGTCAAGTCTGTAGTTACAACTCATGTTAGGCATGCACATCTCATGCCAAACGTATCTCTGATGATATCCCTTCGTGGATACAATATGTCAGCCACATGGCCTGCTTCAAGCAATGGAAAAAATGAAGCTTGAACCCATTTGCATTGGGAATGGACACAAAGAATCTGATCAAGCACGAATCCTTCCCCTTGGGACAGGACACAAAGAATCTCGAAATCTAAGATAGGTCCTTGAGTTGACAACCTGTGATAGATGCTGAAGGAGATCGCAGAATTGCCGCAAAAAGGGAGGATTGTAAGGCAAATAGTCAAGCAAAACCACAGATCTAACCCCCGTGCTCACTGCCAGTATGTCTGCAAGCCAAGCCAAGCCAAGGCAGAGACTTGTGGTTTAAACTCCAGGCCGACAAAAGAAAGGCGCAGGAAAGAGAGAAGGCAAAGGGGCATAAGGTATACCAAGGGCAAGACGGCGCCGCACTGATGCTCGCAGGCGCAGTTTCATTTGCGATACTTGTTGCTGCAGGCTGTCCCACAGATGCTTCATTTTTGTCCCCAAAAACCTTTTATACACTTCTTCGCGTTGGATTTTCTTATGTCGCTGCGGTGGGAAAATTCGCCAAAACAAAAGAACATACTGCCTGGTGCCGCCGCTTCCAAAAGTTTAGAAACTTTGGTAGTTTCATCCCCGCGGAATTTTTTCCATGGCGTTGGAGCGAAAGCTGGTTGCACCGATAGGTACTTTTGTGCGGCGGTGGGCCCCTGAAAACATCCAATTACGCTCGGAATACTGAAGGAAAGCGATGTTCGAAAGTGATGAGAACTCCTCACGGAGAATAGAATGCGTCACAGCAAAGTGTGGGTGAAGCTGCAAGGAGAATCAAGATGACAGAAGAGAATACTGGATCAGCAAAGTAAGGGGAGCCGCCAAAGGAGGATAAGCACAAAAACCTGCGAAGGAGATTCGAGAAGCTCTCCAGGAGGGCATAAGTTAGGAGGTGCTACAAGATTGCAGATTGGTTTGGGCCATGGCAGCAGCAGCAGCATCTCAATGCTTCTTATCAGGAGTGCCTATTCATTTCAGCTTGGAACCATGGAGCTGTGGCAAGATGAACAAGAGAGAAAACAAGCTGAGGAGGTTGAGAGTCACGTCCAGGCATAGTTGGTGTGGGAGGGCACCTGCACGACAATGTCTCTTTCACTGCAAAGGCATTCTACGAAGGAGTTCTCTTTGCTTCATGGCATTCTCTTCTTTGCCCGGTATACATCTCTCTCCCTTCTTCTTCAATTGTCCATGCTTTCAACATCAACTTGATACCAAATGGTTTCCTGAGGGTCTTACTGGAGACCGTTGAGAGCATAGTTGAAGGTTTCAGATTGATTGCAGATCCTGAAATGGTCTGAGAAGCCAAAAATTGAGACAGATACTTTCTATTTTCCCAAGCTGTTCTTATTGGTCTATTGGATGGAATCTTGGTGGTTTGTTGTGTCAATCCAGATTCCTCACATTCAATTGTTGTTGTAGACGCAAATTGCTGCAGTTGGATTGGTGTATGATTTTTTTGGTTTATTGCTTGCTCATTATGATGTTCTAAAATATGCAAAAGTGGAATCTGTCTGAAGCAGCTGTAGCATCAGATGCTGTAGTGTCAGATGTGGAGGCGCATATTTCTCTAGCTTTCAGTACTGGTCGACTTGACCTCAGTTACCATGGTATGTTTGCTCATTACACATTGCCCTTTCATGAGCTTTGCAGCATTGGATCAACTTGTTGAGGCCTGTGCATCAGTGCTGTCTACGGTAGTAATCCCTGGTCCTCTGGAAGAATAGTAGCTCAAAAGCTCATGTGTGAGGATTTCAGACAAATCCCAGAGAATGTTTGTGGACAAAAATATTTGAATTTTTCTGATGCAATCCTTTGGCACATAAATTCTTCCCCAAATGTGATGTCAAGCATCAAACAAGTCCCTTACCAAATTTATTTGTATCCCAAACCATGGGCATTCATGCTTGTATGTCTTTTCTATTCAATTTTCAGGACTTGAGGAGGTGCCATTGCGAGTATTCCAAATTGTTGATCTTGTAGATCTCTCCCTAGCTGGAAATAAGATCAGCAGCTTACCAGATGATATCAAAAATCTTGTTAATGTATGTTTCTTTTCTCCAAGCTTTGAAACTCTAAACCCTAACTATAAACCCATAAGATGATACAGTTGAAAATGGGTCCTTGCAGTTGTCTGAACAACTTCCTTTCTGCTCCCTTGCATGGTCATTTCACTCTGTTTTAACCCATGATAACACTCCTCTTGCTACATCTTCAGTTGATGGCAACTGTTCTTCCAGTTGTTAACTGGTGAAAATGTGGGATAGTACAGTTGCGGAGGCTGGGTTTAGCAGGCAACAGACTGCAGGAGCTACCAGCAAGCATAGGCGATTTGCAGCAACTAGAGGGTCTTTGGATTACTGGCAATATGCTTCACTCTCTCCCAGCTGAGGTTTCCCTCAATTGCATAACTGAATGGTGTGTTATTCTGCAATGAAATTTGCAAGTGAAGTGTGACAGGAAAGTTGCTGTGTGTAAGTGGTCTCTGCACTTGACATGGATTTTTGAGAAGTGACAAGAGTAAGGGCTTGGGTGATACAGATAGGAAATTTGAAGCACCTGCGGATGCTGGCACTTGATGGCAATAAGCTATCCAGCCTTCCTGAGTCTATCTCTGGGTTACAGGAACTCCAGGTGTGCATGAATTGCCCTGTTAGTCACCTAAACAGAAAGAAGCCTTGCCACACAGGTCATTAATGAAAACTCTTGGTACTCAACCCTTAATGAGTATGCAAAAGTATGACTAGTACTGTACCTCATCTGGAATTTGCGTCATAACACCACACATATCAAGGAAAGAAATCATGTACCACTAGCTTCAAGTTTCTGTTTGTCTCATTGTGTGTACTTACCCTTTTGACATTTTATTGTCTAGTAAGGACCAATGTTGTAAGCTACTCTGTGGCCATTGTGAGTTCCAGGTGTTGTCTGTTGCTGGCAACAATCTACAAGAAATCCCAGCTGGTAAGCTTCTGTCTCTCATGTCCTTGATTTCAGAACCCACCTCACGATACTCAGATTTTCCGTCTCTGACAAGGTGCAGCACATGGCAAGTGAGAGAACATCTTTGTTTGCAAGTCAAAACCAGAGAGGGGAACATTTTTTGGCAGTAGTTCTGTGATTCCTCTCACTATTCCTTAACCCTGCTACATACTCCACTATATTTGGATCATATTGACAGGATTGAAAAGGTGAATGATGGTACCATAACAAAATATTGAAATGCACCACAGGTATTGGAAGCCTGAAGGTATTGAAAGTTTTGGCTGCACATGGGAATCAATTGCAATGGCTACCTGATGCTCTGACTCAACTTTCATCCTTACAAGACCTTTGGATTCAGGCAAGCATCCCTTCACCTCTTGATCCTGCAACACCTCCCAGCATTTTTTGGATGATGTGGTCTTTCTTTGAGATATCCCCTCTACTAGAACCCATGCTGTGAGTTTACAGACTCAAATTCACTGGCTGAACTGCAGGGCAATAAACTAAAGGCTCTGCCAGAGAATTTGGGTGGATTATGCTCATTACAGCAGCTGTCACTAGCAGACAATCTTCTTGAAGCTCTGCCTGAATCCATGGGACAACTCCTTGCTCTCAAGACACTTTGGTTGTGAGTGATTTCGTCACCCTCTTTGAGTGTTTGTGGTTGGGATATCCCTCTCATTAGGTGATGTTAAGGGTATTGAACTGGGATGCCTCAGGTATGGCAACAAGCTCAAGAGAGGTCCAAGGAGCCTTGCAACAATGAAAAAGCTTTTGCATGTGTGGCTTGAGGTGGGCTACTTGCTTGTAGAAGGTGTCCTTCATTCTATTGTTCCTCCTCTCCACCTCAGATTGAACTGATGACCTCAACTAAGGATTTTATCCCATCTTTGCAGCTTTTCCTTATTTTTGCATCTAATGACGAAAGTTTGATGGACATGCCAATGGAGATGTTTAGTATCTGCAAAATATCTTAGTTGGGGTATTAGCAGAGTGGATGTTAATACCATGTTACAACTCCCTATCCTTGTGGGGGACTCCTGCATTCACTTTATCCAAATGTGGAGTTGACTTGTATTGTTATTTGAACAGAGCAACACAGTTTTCAAGTTCCTGAAGACACCAAGCATGTATGTGTTTAATGTTTGGTCTTGGGTCTTGAATAGAGCAATCCACTGGAAGGCCAGTATTTGAGGGACATTTTACCAACAATTCCTCACTTAAATGCTTTTGGTGTCACTTCTGATGTGGTACATTGTTTCATCATCCCTGATTGTTTCAAATGACCTTTTGCTAGGGCGCATTATATTCCTTGTGATGATACAAAGGTGCGGTAACACTGACAGCATACTCATTATGGATTTTTATTGAGTAAATGCTTGTAGCTAGTAAACAAAAGGGCCATTATGATTTATGAGCTTTGAGTATTCCATGCAGATGGAATGTATTGTGTAAGGACAATGCTGGTAGATATCTCATTTGGAATAAGGCAATTCTTTTCTTCTTGTTGCATCATCTGCAGGTGCAAATTGACTCTGGTGTGTTCACCTTGCAGGAATTTCTTGAAGATATTCCTGAAGTAATGAAGAATGTTGTTACTGTGACCAAGATTGCTGGATCAGGTGCTGCACAGAGCTGTGGGGGCTACTTCAAGGTACTGTAACATCCCCCTTAAGATCTTCCATCAACCATGAATGGGCAAGGATACTTGCTGAACATCAGACCACACAGTCTTAGTGTCCAGCTGGTATCCTCATATCTGTTATAGTCTTCAAAATACTGGTCCATGGTTATTATATCCTCTGCATCACAATCTTGGAAGTCCTGTATCTGTTCTGTGCCACAGCTTCAGCAGTGGAACCCAGAGGAAAAATCAGATATCATTGTTGTGGCTTTTGGTAGTGCCCCTGGTGTGCCCAATTGGTGAGTGCTTCCATCACCTTTAAACATTGTGCCCCTTCTGTTAGTTGATAAAATACTGGAAATGTGCAGCTTGAATCCAACCTCTTGTTTGTGGTGTGAGTGCAAGTCAAGGTCTAAGATGACTAGCAGAGGGCTATTGCAACAACCTGTTGTTTGTTGCCACCATCATAGAATACTTTGTTAGAATGTCACACAGTGGCTAAGTCATTGAAACATCAACCAAATACTTGGCAAACCTGTTCATTTGGTGAATTGTCCATCTCTTGATTGTGGACTTGCTTACAGTGATGTACGTCAATGACCAGGGGAGGAGTTTTACGAAAAGCCAAGATGGAGATTAAAACACAAGGGTCGATCTCTGTGTTTGATACCCTTTATGTTGTGGACAGCCAGCGCTCATGGTACACACATGAGGATTCCTGGGAACTGGAGTGTCAGCAAGTGGGGCCCCAACAACCAAGATTAGGGGGATACTACCAAATGGAGTTGGAAATCTCTTTGAAATCATACAAGCATGTAATCATGCTTGGTGATTCAATGGGTGCGAGTGCTGCTCTCTTGTTCTCTCGACTGGCCACTTCAGTCCTTGCCTTCTGCCCACAGGTATCTTCTGTTGCTGTATTTGGTGTCTATGTTTGTGCTTATTTGAGCATCAAACCAAAACTCCAAGTGATTGGGACTCATGACCACCTTCCAAGTGGTTGTTAGTTTCAATTCACCACTAGGTCATGCTAGTTGTTACCTGCAATAGCCAACCCAAGTCTTCATGGGAATGGCATGACTTCTTTTGCACTACATTTGTAAGGTGGTCTTCTTTAAAGTTTTGGCATGTACTAGGTGGATCTCAGCACATCTTCGATCAGGCCTGGCCAAGATGAAGCATGGCTGCAAGCATTTCAGGAGGAGATCCTGCAGGCTGTATCAGCCTCACCTGCTAAGATATGTGTGCACTGTGGTACATGGTCACATGATATTGATCAGGCAAAACTTCTACCAGCCTCAAAGGTTGTCACTTGTGCAGACTGAGAATTTCTCAATTAGATTGGCAACTTTTAAATAGTGTCAAATTTTCAGAGTTTCTAAACCAACTGCAGTTAAAAGACTAGTTTTATAACAGAATGAGTTAAGGTTCACAGTGATATGCAATGGACCGTATCTGGGAAAATACTCATGCTGCAAGCATCCTTTTCTGGTATGCTCATTTCATATTTACTTATTATAGCATATGCATCTATGGCAGGTGAAACTGGAGGTGCATAATGTGGATGATCACCGCCTTGCAAAGGAGCTTGACACACAAAAGAAGCTTGTCAGCCTTGTACTTCAGGAGATAAATGAGGCAAACCTTGCATGCACAACATAAGCTGTCATGTTGATAGTAGATGATCAGACACATGTTGCTCAATTGATTCCATAGATCATTTGCAACTCTCTGAGATGCATGCATACATTTTTTCAGGGAAGTTTATTTGCAGCGTAAATATGAACAATACCTGAGATATTCCCAAAGCAACCCTCCAGATAACCCAGATGTGGCGAACATTGGTTGCACAATCCTCATTAGTTGACTGAGTAAATATTTTTAGGTAGTTCAGACATCAATCTTGTGTTCCTGTTGGAAGATTGACTGGTCAGGTACCATTCATTAGATCAGCAGAACCTAACCGTAGAATACTTCAGCCAGTAGAGCACCAACTTCTGTACCTTCAGGCAGAGAAGCCACTCTAGTGATAAATAGCTGGTCAGTACAACTGTAAATCTGCTGGATGGAGCCATTGTGCATGTAAACCATTAGTGATAAACAAGCAACTAGGGCTTTGTATATTCACCAACTTGCCATAATCTGATGAGATGAAAGCAATTCTGAAATCATCAATGCACTTCCTTTCTTTGTCAGTCAACCTCATTGTGTAATAAGGTACCCCATCAGCTAATGCTATTATTCCTCAGGTTTGCCAGCCAGGGCATTCTTCTTCTCAGCTGTCACTAGAAACCAAAAATTGTTGATGAGATTGCTGTTCAATTGCAATTACACCAGTTGCATGCACACCAAAAATGCCCAACCTGTTCTTGGGAATCTGCATCCAAAGAAAAAAACAAGAACAGAAAATCTCAACAGAAATGTGTGAAATGACAACTGCATGTCCAGGTTTGTAATGTAAGATGGCATCTGCTGACTAGAATCCTCAAATGTGATCACTGAACAGAGAAACTCCATTATTTTCCAGGGGCAGCAGTAGACTAAACAATAAAGTCATAAACACAGCTGTGGTGCACAAAAACAAATGGCTGGATTCCACAAACCAGTAAACAGTCATCGAAATCCTCCAAAAGTTACTTTACATCCGTGGTGCTGCACCAGAACCCACCAGCAAATTCAGCACATCAAACATGACACATAGCACTCACAGATCCTTTGTGCAAATTGCTCAAGTCAAGTTAGTTAAATTTTCTGGAACGTTAAATAGCTTCAAGAGGATCCAAGAGCAAGGCAACAACTTTGCATTGAAAGTGTCTTTTACCTCCACCAAGGGTAGCTTCAGGTAGTCGCTCTATGGAGTACCGGTGTTGTGTAATGTACATGATAGGAACACCAGGAATCTGCAAGAGAGCAAACCATCAGATCAATCCCTGGCACCTAGTCTAGAAAACATGTTGCACTATGCCCCATGCCAAAAACCAGTCCTGTAACTCTAGAACAAGTGTGCCATTACAACACAATTTACTAAAGAAAGCCAAAACAAAGCCTAACAAAACCCATGTAGAAAAGTCTGCTGTAGGTGAACATTGATCACCTTGCGAATGCGACGCTTCAAATCTCGATCACAAGTGGCCACAATGTAACACTTATGCTGCAAGCCAACCATATCTCACTGGTTCAGTCAAACTAGACATCACTAGTAGGAAAATTGGTAGAAACACTGGAAACTACAAGGCAGTTAGCTATCTACAATCCAAAATTGTAGTCAGTTAGAGAAAGGATACAGGATATATGGGGTGGACCTACTTGGGTAACACGTTCAACAAGACAGTCATCAGCATATGTGCCCTTGTGAGTGCATGGCAACCTGTCGAATCGTGGGTCCTTCGCAATCCTGTTATATGTGCTCAAACTTCAGAACTGTTCCAAGCACCAGAAATCAACACTAACAAACAATACAACATATACACAGACAAGGACTTCAATATGGCAAACAAAACTTCACCCACCACACTGACATATACAAAGAGAATTTTTCAAAAAAGTACTGTAGTCTATAAGACAACAATTGGTGCTCAACCAGGCCACTACTGTGACCAAAAAACAGCTTCCAAAGAAGCTATCACTTTGCAGAGCACCTTTGAAGCATTGTTGTTCAAAGAATCTCTTTTACAAGCAACAACACATGAACTGAAGGAAATACCAGATTGAGGGAGGCAATGTGATCAGAGGACTTTCCTACCTCAAAGCAACACGATACTTTTGACCCAGCTTTTCAAGCTCAGCCATGACACAGTCTGTGATGCATGGAGTACCTGCTTTCCATGCCATACAGCCCCTTTGTATGCATTGCAAAGGCCATAGTAATAAGACAAAAAGGTGAATATTGCTTGAAACTCTTTGTGTGATCCACTTACAACAAAATCATCCTAGGCCCAAACTCAACCGTGGGATCCAATCATGACACTGAAGGGACAGATGTGATACTTACACTTGGCATACAAACAATCCATCATTGCCTTCTCCAAGTCCAACTGCAAAACATAGTAGATAGAAAGCTTTCATAGTTAAATTACATTCAACATGACCATTATTGTTAGAGACATAGACAACAGTGGATTTCATAGGTTGAAAAAAAGGCCATATGGTTTGCTTGCCCATGTGCCAAATTCAATCTGTGAATTGGTTGCAATGAATAGAAAAAAGGAGTCCTGGGGAAAGGAGAAGGTTCAGAACAGGAATTCACAAACAACTACAAGATTTGCTGAAATACAATTAAG
>Ga0209208_10010450_pt1 | contig 12039 bp, 10 predicted proteins | sample S1TSphfallax_3_FD_187694 | JGI IMG/M metagenome (GOLD analysis project Ga0209208, IMG submission 187694) | Host-associated microbial communities from peat moss isolated from Minnesota, USA - S1T2_Fd - Sphagnum fallax MG (SPAdes) (version 2) | ecosystem: Host-associated > Plants > Peat moss >...
TACCAGCAAAAACAATGTACAAAACCCTGAACCCTAAAATTCCTGAACTCTAAAACCTCATGTAATTCTTCTGCAATCAATCTCTCAACATCTCAGAAAATTTTCTGGATTTTTTGCACAGTTACTATAGTTTTGATTCTTAGACTCAACTGCTTGTTTCTGGAGTTCAATCTTCATCCGGTTTGTGTGGAAGCTTTCTTCCATGCCTCCAAGGATTCTATGATGCAGTGAGAAGGTAGTAGCAGAAATCAGAGCCTAAAAAACAAAGAAATTTATGTCCCAAAATCTCAACATTGTTTTGCAACCAATTTTGTTTTCATTTACTTTGATAGATAAAAAAGAATTCCCTTTGTTGATTATTAGTTTGTGGGCTTTGAAAGAGATTGTGGTTTCAATAATGACAAGAGTGTTGAAAAAAAAATAGTGTCATATTTGTATATATTTTTAAATTGAAAATGCAAGCCCAATTGTCGGTTTTTCAGTTTTGTGGTTTTGAAATTGTGTTTCAACAATAGCAACCTTCAGCACTGGGGGAAAGAAAGGGTGTCATAATTGTTTTGAGTTCTTTTCTTATAAATTGTATTTTCCCCCCATTGTTGATTTTAGTTTGTGGTTTCAAAAACGTGATCAATTCAACAAAAATGACAACCCTTTTAATGCTTGAAGAAAATCCCATATTATTTTCATTGTGCAGACGTCTTTTCCAGTTGGGACTAGGTGGCACATTGGTTCCTGATCTCGGGAATCTTTCTCATCTCATGATTCTGTGAGTTTCACAATTTCAACAACCATCGTCATTACTTGACCCGTCAATAGCAAGGAGACAATCATTGCTGAAGAAGGGTGGTGATGAACTCTTTTCTTGTTTGTTGCAGTAGTATATATATTTAGAAACCCGTAGTGGAGGATGATGGGTTATACCTCGCATCATGAAGTCATAGTACTTTGTACATGCTATCAAAGAATGCAATGTTTTTCTAAAGAATGCCTGTTGTGGGTACGTATGCAGGGATGTGATGTGGAACAATTTGAGTGGCAACATTCCTCCCACACTTGGCAATCTGACAAACCTCAACCTATTGTATGTAACTTTAGGACTTTTCTTGGCTTTTGTTGTATTTGGGTTGTGTAAGCTCCAGTTCATATGGGAACAATTTTTCTGATGTTCCATCGTTTTGTGTTGAGCTTGCAGAGTTGTAATTCATCAGCTGTGTTTTGAATACCAACTAAGTTGTGCATACCTACCTACTGATACTCTTTTGGGGGCATTATTATTGTCATGCAGATTGTTGAATGGGAATAACTTCACAGGACCCCTTCCTTCAGAGTTAGGACAATTGACAAATCTCAACAGATTGCAAATTGATCAGAACAACTTTTCAGGAAATGTGCCAAGTAGTTTTGGCAATTTAACGAGTGTTCAGCACCTGTAAGAAGTCCTCAAATGCCTCCAATAATGCTCATTCCTGCAAGCATTTGATGGCTATCAAGAGTTCTCCACAAACATGTATTCAGAAAATAATTTGGATGGAAAAATATTACATCAAATATCTGTACATGTACTCTTTTTGTGGGTTTTGTGTTTCCTTCTTGGTGAGCATATCTTCTTTCTACTACCTATGTCTGTGACTTTCCATCCACAATGTGGGTTGGCCTGATTGCTGATCGTTTGACACAGTTGTTCTGCAGGCACATGAATAACAACTCTCTCACTGGCAGCATCCCAGCTCAACTTGGAAGTCTACCCAAGTTGCTACATTTGTGAGTCACAAAAAACCTGTGCATGTTTTGTGTCCCATTTGTAGCAAGGAAGGACTAAATCCCAAAATGTCTATCACCTCCGTTTTTACTTTCTTTTTTTTTGTGTTTTCTTTTGTTATGTATACATTTTTTCAAAAAAATGTTTTAGTGACAATGCTCCTTACTTCAATTGTTTTGCAGATTGCTGGATTACAACCAGTTGAGTGGGGAACTGCCAGCAGCACTTGCAAATTCTCTAAGCCTTCAGATTATGTAAGTGGAGTGGACTAACCCAGCTGCCAGGTCTAGTGACACTTAACTTTAGGGTTTAGGGTCCCTCCACTAATTTAAGTCCTTGTATTCAGCCTAGTTTTGTAGATATCAAAAGACCTGCCTTTTACCTTCAACTCACCTGAACCAGTGCTTTATCTCCAGACCTTAGTTGTTGTCTTTTAGATTGTCTTATTTTCATGTTCTTTATTATTGTGTGACCTTTTTCTAACAGCAGCAGTTTGTTTGTCTTTTTTTGTATTTTTTTTTCCCTTGATCTCTCATGACTGGTGACAATCAATCATGAATTTCCTTTCTTGGCAAGTTTTTCAGACAACTCGACAACAATCTCTTCAACAGCACTGTCTCAATTCCTCCAGACTGGGGGAGGATCTCCACTCTCATTAAGCTGTAAGTGGTATATTTGCCATCGGGTTCAGACCAAAAGAAGCAAAGAAGTTGTCATCATACTTGTGGTGATGTTCCTTACAGTTTTTTAAGTTTGGCATGTAAGGGTTGTCCTCTTACAAGGTGCTTTTGATCCATCATAATTCAGAAATAGGACTGTCAGGGTTACAACTTATGGGGTTCATCCATGTGGTAGGTAGGGTGAATGGTTATAGATGGAGGGTTTTTTTTCCTAAGTACTTGCAATCTGACAAGTAGCAAACATATCTAAGACAACTGCTGGTTGAAAGTTCTGTGTTGGGTTGAAGTCTGATTTGGGTTCATTTTTGCAGGAGTTTAAAGAATTGCAATTTGAGTGGAAACTTGCCAAATTTCAGCAGCTGGAACGACTTGAAATTCCTGTAAGTCTTCTTTGTGAACATGGTCCCCCTGTTACCTTCCTTTTGACTACAGTCTGACAACAATGTGTAATTGGCAAAGGGCAAGGTTCTTGAGGTAACTTATTATCAGTGAAAACCAGTGTTGGTCTGGTATCAAGTTTTGTACATACCAACTTGGTCCTGGTATTGGGTCCTTTTGAAAACTTTCAGACAGGCCTAGTCCTGGTATTGGGTCCAAGATTGAGTTTTTGGGGGTGGTATGAGGCATGTATATACCTGATATCGAAACTGGTATAAGACTAGTATGAGCCTGGCATTACCTCACAGTCCTTAGTCTTACCAGGCTTGCCACTGGTACAATGCTGGTATTGCCTCAGGTCATACCAGTCTACTCTGGTCTTCAATGCCAAGGATCTTCAGAGCTTGATACAAGACTTGGTTTGGTAAGGATTTATGTCTCCACAAAAACTTTGGAGTGACTCTCCCACAGTTTTTAAGCTTGGGAATTTGCAGGGACTTGAGCTACAACAGCTTCACAGGAGAACTTCCGAATTCTTCATATCCTGTTAATCTCACAGTGATGTGCGTATTACATCTGCACCTTGTTTCTTTGCACAGATTTCTGTTGGGTGTTTATTCAGAAAGATTTGACCCTAAGTACTTTTTTTTTTTTAAAAGATCAATCAAAGCACTGATGTTGTCATGTTTGAGCATTTTACCTCAGACTTTTTATGAGTTTGTCATTATTGTTGATATGAGTTATTAGAACTGCATTGCTGATGGCTGGTAGTGCACATGTCAGTGATCTTTCTCATAATGCATTAGTTGGCCCATTTCCTGGAGGGCTTGGCTCCCTACAAAATTTGCAAGCTCTGTGAGTTTTCTCTCCTGCTTGCACATCTTCATGACAAGTCAATTCCATGTGATCACCATGCATGTTAATAAATTGTGCCAAGTATCTATTCTTATTTCTGGGGTTCAACACTGCTGTTGCAATTTCCAATTGAGACTTTTGCAGAATATAACAAAAGTCATGTGCTTGAATGGTGCCAGGGTTCTGGAAGACAACAATATAACTGGCTATCTTCCACTGGATCTTGGAACTGGACAAAATTATCAAACCAGCCCACAGACTGTCTTGTGAGCTTTTTTCCTGATGTCTCCAAAGAATGGATTCACTCTATGATTCTTGAACATCACTGAACATGCACCTGAAACTTAACACAACAAAATCTGATTTGGGTCACAATTGAAGTTGTGTATCTCCAGAGTTTAGCAGGGAGGAATGGTGGTTTAGGGTTTAGGGTTTTAAAAACAATAAACCCTAGACCCAAACAGGTACTTAATGTTAAAACAATATGAAGAGATATCTAACCTGCAACTGAGTACTTTAAGTCAGTAGCAGCTTTGACAATTTTTGCAGAGTTGTAAAGGATCGAATTCACCTTAGAACTATGGAAGCAATTTTTTTCATCCACAATGATGGAACTGATCCATTTGAGCCACAAAGTCCAATTTTTTTTCCCCCGGTCCCTCTCTTTTTGTCTATTGAGTTTTCAAGCATTGAATTTGAGTTTTTCGGAAGTGGATTGTGGGATCATGGCATATTTTTCTGCAGAGATTTACAGAACAACTCCCTCAGTATAAACCAGAGCTTTGTGAATCGGATCAGCCACACAAATACCAAGCTCTGGTAAGACTTACTCTCAGAACTGAGACTTTTTTTAATCCTGGAAAATGTGAGTTGTGAACCCATTTGAATGCTCTGGGGTGCTTTACTGTTGGTCTAGTTGTTTGGTCAGTAAATAGTACAAATATGTGTCTCTTGCCGAAATTTTTGACCCCATAACCTTGAACTGTTGAGCTTTCACAAACAACACTTTTCCTTTATGGCTTTGCATGAATGAAGTCCCAAGTTTACAGGTTTACTCTGTTTTGTTTTGTTTTTTGTCTACCAGGATGTATGGAAATGCGCAAGTATGTGGGGGTTCAAGTGCATCTAAAAATCCCATTTGTGTGCCTCAAGAATACAGTAGCTTGATAGAAGATGATATAACCAATGTAACAGCTGCAGACTCTAGTAACTGTTCATGCACACCTCCAGATGTGCCAGGCCCTTTCCTTGGGAGCAACTCAGCTTGCAACTGTGTGCAACCCATCGTTGTTGGCTTCCAGCTGAAGAGTCCTTCGTTCCTGTTCTTTGATGAATTTTCTGAAGTGTTTCTGAGCTGGTTAACAGCTGGTCTAGACCTGAGTTTGAGTCAGGTGAGCATCCAGGATGCTCAATGGGTAGGTCCCAGGCTCCAAATGACACTTCTGCTGCTACCTGAAGTTGGGGTGTTTAATGTAACTGAATTCGACAGTTTGTATGCAATCTTTTCACAATGGAAGATTGTTGACAATCCTGTGCTGGGACCATATGAGCTGCTTTCTTTCTACCCACGCACTCCTCCAGGTTAGTCTTTCTCCACCAATGGCCCCATAATGCAATAGCTAAGAAATGGAACAAATGGAGGCAAGAAAGAAACGAGTGTGGTGGCTACATCCGTTTTTGTTTCTTATATGCAAAAATGCTCTAATTATTTTTGGTATATGACAGAGAGATCATTGTTGGGTCTTGTAGGCAATACGTCACCAGCAACAAAAGGGCTTTCAGCAGGTGCCATAGCAGCCATTGTACTAAGCGTGGCTTTAGTGACTGCCATTTTGGTCTGGCTGCTTATGTTCCAATTTTTTCGTCGTCATGGCAAACCAATCATCACATCTAGCCGCATAACCTGTAATATACCTATATGCTCCACACTTTTGTAAATTCCTTCCCAGGTTCTTCAGGATGTGAAACACTAACTAATTTCACTGCACTTCACCTAACAAGAAAATTTACTGATTGCTATATTTTGGTTGGAATTTTTTTGTTTTTTATCATGGTGCAGTGAAAGGAAATGCAACAGAAAATGCAGCTCTTAAAGTGGCTGGGGTGAAGGCCTTCACATTTGAAGAGCTAGCAGATATCACTGATCAGTTTGATGCAAAACATGTAGTCGGGCAAGGAGGCTATGGGAAGGTGTATCGGGGGAAACTAAAAGATGGGCAGCTAGTGGCCATCAAGGTTGGGTCTCCTATGCCTATCCTTCTTGCACCCTTCGCTGCTGTCTAACCCAAGATTTACGATACACTGTTGTCTCTGCATATTGCCCAGTTTTTTCCTTTCAAGCCTCTCCGCTCACCACCACCTCTGATGGGTTTTCTAATATGCTTCCTTCTTCACAGCGCGCTGAGGTTGGATCACTTCAAGGAGCCCATGAGTTCTATACAGAGATTGAGCTTTTGTCCCGGGTGCATCATAAGAATCTTGTGAAGCTTGTCGGTTACTGCTTATTGGTTGATGAAAGCGAGCAGGTTTGATCAAAACTATTTTTACCAGGACCCTTTATCACTCTGAGTAATACATATGCTCTTCAACTCAAATGGGTCCTCCTCAATTCCTATCAATCCTTTCTGTTGTATTTTTTGTATCCTTTTGCATACCAGGGCCCTTACCGTCTGATCCCAGTTCTTCTTGTGCTACAGATGTTGGTGTATGAGTTCATGCCAGGTGGTACATTGCGGGATCATCTGAAAGGTAGGTATGATTTCTTTTTGTGAAGAGTGAGAGAGTAGTTTTGGACACTAGACTACTCAGTTAAAATGCTGACAAGTTGAGCATCCAATTGAGGTTCTACAGACAGCTTGAAAGCCCAAAAAAAAAGTTTATATGTGACATCTTTTTTCCTCTTTATATTCTGATGAACTGCAGCATCAGCAAAAGAACCATTGGACTTCACAACACGACTAGGCATTGCATTGGGATCTGCAAAAGGCATTTTGTATCTCCATACAGAAGCCAACCCACCCATTTTCCATCGTGACATCAAAGCTTCCAATATCTTGTTAGACAGTGATAAGACAGCTAAAGTTGCAGACTTTGGTTTGTCGAAACTGGCACCTGTACCTGACCTTCAGGGATCTATTCCAGACCACATCTCCACTGTTGTGAAAGGCACTCCTGTAAGTATGTACTAACTAATTGACATTAGTTAGTCAATTGAATGTTTGTGGCCATTGTTTCTGCAAGTGACATTTTCCAATCTTCCAAAATTGTTTTCTTTTCCTACACAGAGCTTTGAAGTTAGATCTTCATAAAAGTGTTCTTCCTATATAAGCTATGTTGATAGTAAAGTGATTTGAAATGGACAATTTTGTGGGGATTTTCGGACGCAGGGGTATATGGATCCTGAGTACTTTTTGACTCACAAGCTGACAGATAAGAGTGATGTTTATTCCTTTGGTGTGGTGTTGCTCGAGCTTTTCAGTGGCCAGCAGCCAATTGTTCATGGCAAGAACATTGTGAGAGAGGTATCTAACATGAGAGAGAGAGAGAGAGAGAGGTCATTGCCTTCTTTTTCTGTTTCTTGATAGATTGTGTTGCATCATCAGGTTGACACACTATCACCCTCTCATACTTTCTTTGGATATTTTTGCCACAAGCAATTCACAAGAATGTCAATAAGCAACTTCTTTTGGTGGAGGTTTCACACCTCGGGTTGTAAAGATGGGTGATGACACACTTTTGTGTATGCATGTTGTGCAGGTCATTGCAGCAAGCAATGCAGGAAAGATTCTGTCTTTTGTGGATCCTCGGATGGGGAGTTATAATGGTGATGCACTTCGGGCTTTATTTCAATTGGGTATGGCATGCTGTAGGGATCATACTGATGACCGTCCCAGTATGGTTGAGGTGGTGCGAGAGCTAGAGAATATTTGGCGTTCTTCACCTTACTCCATGCCACTCACTAGTTCTGTGAACTTCATTTACAGCCCTTCCTCCTCTGACAGTGTACACTACACAGGCCAAGATGCATCATCAATAACAGCACTGGATATTGAGAAAAGTAACGTTACAGAGCTCCTGAGCCATACTGTTGCATTGGTGCGACCAAGGTGAAAAGCACTAAGATGACACAACCAGAGACGTTCCAAGGTGAAAAAGTTGGATCACAGTTCAAGTGAGTAAGTCATCATCACAGTTCGCACTTAAATATATCATCACATAGTGCTTGGAGTTTCTGGTCTGCAGGCTTGTTTTGGAGAAAGCCCCATACACATGAAAATACCCAAGATGTGGCTTGTAATCTCCAGCTGCAGTTGCCAATTTGCAGCAACTTAAGGAGAAGCTCAGAGTTTGATTCTCCACAATTTGCATGCCATGTTTCTCTGGGGAGTTCCAAATGGGTAGACATGGAAAAAGTGTTGCACAAGTTTGTTGGGCTTGTGAGGAGGAGGAGGAGGAGGAGGAGCACAATGACTGAAAGCTTGTATTCTGTATAATAGACCAGACAATTGCACAACCCCATTCGATTTGAACGTGTTTCCCTTCCCTTCCTCATTTATCACCGAAACCCCAGTTTTATACCTAGCTTTTGTACTTCATTCCTAGCACCAGATTAGATTATCATCAACAAAATATTTGCATCTACAAGAACACTTTGTACCAACTGCAAAAAACACTGGACCTCACTTGTATTTCTTCTGGATACAATTACCACCAAAAGAGTTGCTAGGGATGTGAATGGATTGAAGTTATGTGCTGATCAACCTCATGGGTGTTAAGCACCTTGTATGTTTAATTGTGGAAATTATTCGAATCCCATCTTCCATTTGAAATGGGTACCTGCTAAACCCTAAACCCTAAACCCCTACTACCTTTGCATGAAGAGATATGGTGGTGCTGGGCAAAACATTATCATGAATGAAAACATGGGTGTAGGCTTAAGGGGAAGGGTACTTAAGCCTACTTCTTGTAAGTGGAAGGAGGGACCTTACATAGGGCCTTATGCCTAGTTATAGGATGGATGAACACAGACATGCGCTTTTATACAGTAGACAGGAAACACTTTTTCGTTGGAGGGATGGAAACTGAACCCGTGACAATGGGTGGTGACCCGGCGAGGGGTGACCCTCTGCCCTTATCCAGAGCTCAAACGAAGGAAGGAAGGAAGGAAGGAAGAAGAAGGCGACGACGAGAGACGAAGAGCTCTTGAGAAGAGAAACACAGCAACAGTTGCAGCGATGGCTTCCGCTCTTTGCACTTTCTCACTACCCTCTTCTTCTCTGTCTTGCTCCAATCAGCCCGGAGTCTCGAGCTTCAGTTCGCGGTGCAGCGAAGTTTTAGGAGATGGGTCAAGGCCCTTTCACCAGTTAGGATGCCAGACCGAGCTTGCAGATTCCACTGCGGGCATTGTCGCTCAACCCCGTGCAAGTAAGTCTCCCCATTCTTCTCCTTTCTTCTTCCCCCTTCTCCCTTCCTGTGAAAAGGTACATACCATGTGTCTCTCCTGCGGGGCCCAAGGAATTAGGGTTTGGCATATTTTTGCATTAGGTTTGTGAAGGGTTTTAGTGCCGGCCTTGTCGCTCATCCCCGTGCAAGTAAGTGCCCCATTCTCCTCCTCCTCCTTCTTCTTCTGCCTTCTTTCTTCTCCCTTCCTGTGAAAGGTACATACTCATGTGTCTCTCCTGTTGTGCCCAAAGGAATTAGGGTTTGGCATGCATTTGCCTTGAGGTTTGTGAGGAGTTTTCGTGTTGGAGCTGATGTGTGGGTGTGGGGTTTTGGGGGGTTGTGGACAAAAACCAAAACAGGTAGGGTGTGTGATCTGACTGGGAAGAAGGCAAACAATGGCTACAAGGTGTCATTCTCCAACCATCGGACCAAGACGCTGCAGGGTGCCAACTTACAGTACAAGCGGCTGTGGTGGGAAGAAGGCAAGCGCTTCGTGAAGCTGCGCTTGAGTACCAAGGCATTGAAGACGGTGGAGAAGAAAGGTTTGCAAGTTATGGCCAAGGAAGCAGGCATCAATTTAGCTGATTTTTGAACACAGGACTTTATAGTAGGTTCTTCAGGCTTCCTACTTAGGGAAACACCCCTCTCTCTAAACTCTGTCTGATTGTTTTTCTTCCATGAGATAGGATACACAATGTAACCATGAATGGCTGTGAGGTTCTGTCAAAGCATGTGAGAACAAACCCACTCCTATGATCGTCAAAGAATCTCTACATAGACCAACCAGTATCTTGTCCTTTTGATCTCTCTCACTAATGGAAAACCCACTCTTGAGAAGTCCTTGACTTTTATTCTTTGTTTTCCAACATAGAATTCTCAAGTTCTTGCTTTTTCTTCTTTGTTTTTCAACACAAAATTTCTCAAGTTCTTCAATTTTCTTCTTTGTTTTCCAACACAGAGTTTCCAACCCAAAATTATTATGTCCTTTATTTTCCTTATTTGTCTTCCAACCCAAAACTATTCAGTCCCTCATTTTTCTTCTTTATTTCCCAATGTGAAATTCTCAATCAAGCCCTTCTGTTTTCTTCCTTTTTTTCCAACCCCAAATGATCAAGTCCTGGAGTTTTCTTTCTTTGTTTTCCAACACAAATTACTGAAGTTCATAATTCTTCTTTGTTTTCCAACTCAAACTTCAGAGTCCTTCATTTTTGTTGTTTGTTTTCCAACACAAAAATCAATGAGCATCATATTACTGGCTCCATCCCATCTGTGGGATTTTCAAATTTTGCCCTTACAAATAATGGAAATCAAATTTGCAATAGTTAGTTGTATTCTTCCAACTTCAATTGAAAGTCAAATATTTATTTCTGAGGGCTGAAAATGTTCAGACCCATAAAAGTTTCTAACCTTTTTAGTGTACTGGATTCAACACTTTGTAATATCAAATATTTCAAATGTTCACATCTTTTGCCTTTTGCAGCAATGGACCCTAACAGTTGACACCGCTCCTTGCTTTTGCATTTTGCAACAACTCTAAGTCATTGATGGTAGGCATTTTTGCTCCTTGTTAGGCAACTTCTAATCTTGTTAGAGTTTTTGTTGTTTTATATTGCCCTGGATTTTGTTACTTGCAAATTATTTTTGTTGCAAGTGACGTTGAATTCTTCCTCTTTCTGATATTTTGACAATCAAGCTAGCCTCGGATCCTAGCAAGAAGAGTTTTGTGTTTTTCAACATCATCAGTGTCCAAATCATATCTTGAAGAGTTTTGTGCTCAATAATACCATCAACCCCTGATCAACTTGAGGAGTTTTGTGTCCAACAATATGAACGTGTCTGTGTTAAAATAACTTGTTGAATGTGTATTCGTTGTTTAATGTTGTATATTTTTAAGTGGTAAATCAAATTAATGTTGAAAATATTTAATGCACATACACAACAATCTTTTTTATTATGAGAACATTTAGATAAGTTTCAAAACAAACTAATGAGTATAAAATGTCCAAAATATAGTTTTTCTTATATATTGAAAGGATTTCTAAAAATACTTTAATCAATTTGAATATGACATGTTTATAAGAATTTTTAACTAAATAATAATATAATGCAATAACATTTTGGGTCATAAGATTTCGATGTTGACTTAAAAATCATGATTATAATAATATTCTTGTTGAATAATCAATTCAATTTTGTCACATCATTGTGAGTATACTTAACCCATAATCACTTGGGTTAAAAAACAAAAAGGAGTTGGTATTGGAATGTTTTAACATGGATTCGCTTGATTGTCACCTAACAAACTTGTCCAAGTATGAGTATTTTGTTTTCTTCAATCAATGGTGTTAGTTTAAACAATATAATGATCATAGTGCCACACACATTGCCATGACCTTCACGTACAAGTTTAAACCACCCTACTCTAAACCTTTATGAATGCATCTTTATTAAAAAAATAATTTTAGATACCTAAATGGATTTTTTCAAAATTTTGCAAATCTTTAGCTTCTAAATACAAATTAACATAAAAATGAAACTTTTAGAATTCAATTCTTTACCTTAATGTTATGAACCTTAAAAGTGTCATGTCCCAAAACTTTGAGTACATTTTCAAACTTCATTTTTAAGTAATAAGTGTAGAACAATTATTTTAAATATTGTGACATTGTATGATCTTGTCTATATTGTAAAGTCCACTTTGATTCGATATTTGATGATATCTAGTGTATTTTGTTTCAAAGCTAGAAGGATTAAAACTCATGTTTCATTTACATAAATCATATTTGTCATAATGCATCTAGGTTTTACAAAATAATATTAGACTTGTCAAAAAAAAAAAAATCTACCATTAATGTCCATAAAAGTCCATTATAATATGGAATATGTGAAAAATATAATTTGATTTACAAATGGAGAATATGAACA
>Ga0209208_10010451_pt1 | contig 12039 bp, 15 predicted proteins | sample S1TSphfallax_3_FD_187694 | JGI IMG/M metagenome (GOLD analysis project Ga0209208, IMG submission 187694) | Host-associated microbial communities from peat moss isolated from Minnesota, USA - S1T2_Fd - Sphagnum fallax MG (SPAdes) (version 2) | ecosystem: Host-associated > Plants > Peat moss >...
CATGGGAATAGTGGACAAGATTGCTTAAGTTATGCATCTATAGAAGGTGCAGGAAACCTCTCGAAATTTAGAACCATTGTGTTTCATTTGTGACAAAGAGCAAAATCAAAGACTCCAAAACATTGGTTCTTTCATGGCTTCAATAAAGCTTGATTGTTATTAGCATAAGCTTCGTGGCTTAGGTTAATCCAGAGTGCTTTGTGTCCCAAAGCCATGAAGCTCATGCTTACAATCAAGCTTTATTAAAAACTAACTTTTAACAAATAACAAAAAATGACAGTTGCCTTTCTTTGTGTGACAGAAAACATGAAACTTCTACAGCAATCATCTTAATCACTCAATCATTTATTGTCATAACATCCATTGACATTACAGCATGTCCTACAACACAGGTAAGTCACATGCATTGCACCAATGATGTGAAGCATATACAATTGTACAATGCTCTTGGGAAGTACCACAATATTACTGTGTCAAATCCACAGATTTCAGATCAATCACATCACCACCTGGAACTGCGAACAGCAAAAAGCGTATTGATAATGTTCAAAGGTTTAAGCTGATATTGTATATATATCTTGGTACAAATAGGAAAAGAAACTGATCAAGTCTGCTGCTACCAACTGTGATGAAAAACCTTACTGAAGTAAGGTTCTCTTCAAACCCCTGGAAAGCAGAACAGCAATTGCTTTAGGGTTTGAAACCTGAATAACAAAAATACGTTTATATGTATACACATTTGCCACTACAAACTATAGACTTATTCTCAGGAATGGCAATAACTTATTTTTGTGCATAAACTTTCATTGCACAACCGATAAATCTCCGCTGCAAACCAATACATTAAGAGAAGATGGATTTTGGATGGCACATATTTTATGGGTATCCAATTGGCTTGATCAATTTGCACAGCTCTAGATCAAGAAAAAGCATTCTATCACCTGCCAGCAGCAATTAAGCAGCAGAAAAACAATTATGTATATCATCAACCAACTCAGAAAGGAGCTTGTTGCCTTGCAGGTCAATATGACTAGAAAACATCTGAAGAGCTTCAACAGGAGCTTGGAACCGCAGAGGTCAGTGCGATACTGAACTGTCCTGGCTGCTGTAATTAGCTTCATTTCTCTTTTCCAACAGGGGTGATTCATTAGCTTTCAACCCCTCTCTTTGGATGAACCCTGCACTTCCACTGCATAACTCAAATGCATGAATTGCACATCCTCGTAGAATTTGTTGCTCGCTCTCCACAAGATTCACAAAGAAATTCATCATCATCATCATCAAACTCCTCTATGTCTAAATTTTCAAGGAACTGATATCCACTTCTGCTGAATGTTAACCTTTCAATCTCCTCTTCAGGTTCTTCCCCTCCCAGATGTTCTTCTCCAGCCAATCCTTCATCACAGCTCCAGCTTTCATTTACATCATTCTTCCACTTCTGCTCTGCCACTTCTTCCAGTTCACTTGTCCAAGGAATATCCTTAACACAGGAGGCCGCATCACCCATTTCAGATTGTGTCTTCATGCCATTGGATGTGCCACATTTAGAGCAGACGGATGATCTTTGTGAGATTGCTTCAAATAGGTGTTCTTGTAAAGCAATGACTTCTTTTCTATGTTGCTTCTTTAGCTTCTTAATTTCACACCTCATCCCCTCAGCATCTTGTGTTGCCATGGCTGCTGCATTCTGCATAGCATAAGATGAACAACCTCCACTTGCTCAGAACAAGCATGCACTAAATTCAAGGATGCAAAACTACCCACATTTCTGTCTAGATCCATTTTCTGGGTTACTTAACCTCAAAAAAAGATCATGTTTTAGGGTATGACAAGGGTGTACTTTAGCAATACTAGTTGCTTCCTCTGCTTCTTTCAAGCGAACCAGAAGCTCCCCAGCTGCCTGAACAGCATCTGCTGTGTCCTGTAGCTGCACATGCAGAGCCTCAATCTCCTGCCTAGCAGCTTTCTTCTCACGATCGAGCTCAATCTTCATAGCCACTATTTGTGAGGACTGGACGTCAAACCACCGAGCCTCAGTTGCATTCATACCAGACCTCTTAGCCACCTTCTTAATGTCAGATACACCATCACGAATCTCTCGAACCTTTGCCAGCAACAAAGTATGCTTCTCTTGCAACTCAGCATACTGGTTAAGAAGGCGAGCATGTCCCTCCATAGCCATCTGGAGAGCATCATGCATCTCTTGTGCACACCTGGCGACAAATCATTGCAAAGGTCATTATTACCAAGGGGACCTTTCACCAGCAATAATATTGACATGCCTTGCATCTGTGTTGTGAACACTTGCAAGACCAATGCTTCAAATGCAGAAACTAATCAAATCAGATTCAAAAAGCCTACTGAATATACTGAATATTTCAATGTCCATTTGAGTAGAATGGATACCTCTTTTCACCCTCAAGCTCCTTCTTCCATTTCTCTGCCAGCTGCTTATGATTATGAGATTCTTCCCTCAGGTCTTGCACAACAGAGATCCACTCTCTTTCTCGCTCATCCCATTCTCTCTGTTCCTCATCCAATCGCTTATCAGCACTCAGCTCTGGCTGTCCTTGAGGACTACCAGAAGAGGAAGCTGAGTCCTGCAAGGGTGATGCCTCATGCACCACACTGAGGAGCAAGGGCTTATTAGGACTTTGAGTCAGGATGGAATTCTTTGGTGTGAGTGAGAGACGGCGCTGCTTAAGAGACCCTGGTGTTCCTGTCTCCAGCAACAACTGCAGCTGGTTTCTCAGCTGAGTGATCTCCTTCTGAAGAGCTTCTCTCTCCCCGAGTTTGCAGAAGGTTTTCAGCCTTTGAAGCTCATTTTCCAGGCATTGCTGTTTCATCTTTGCCTCTGTGACATCTGGGTGCTCATTGAATTTCTCCTGCAGCATCTGCCGAAGGTAATGTGTTCTAAGCTCAACTCCCATTCAACAATCATGGGTTCTGGGAAGACAAAACAACATCACCAACAACAACCCACTACTACCTTTGAAGGCAATGGTGCACAAGATGTACCTCAAATTCAAGCTGCAAGGCTAACCATTCCTCCAAACGAAACTCATGCGCAGGGAGGACACCATCCACAAGTCTTTCCATCCGAGCAATTTTCTCCTCCCGGCTTTGCTGTATGACAGCATTGCACTCCCGCTCATTCTTGTATTGCCGCACCTGCTTATACCCATTTCCTTCAGGAAAATGCATTTCACACAACAGCTCCTCACAGAACACTATATGGGCAAGTGTGGAAACCATCCATGATGTTCATCACCAATATGGGTGAGCGAAAGAACAGGACACAGCAATCAGGTATTGGGGTACAAGATGAGGCATAGACAGGGATTAGAACGTAGAATTTTTTGATTACCAAGCGGTTTAGCTGCTCAATTTCAGCAGCCTGCTCATTGATAACTTCTTCTGCAGCTCTCTCTCTCCTCAATGCTCCTGCCAACACAGCCTCAGAAACCTGCACATACACCGACATCCAACAAGTTTAACAAAATCATTCACCACATTGCTGACTTCAACACATCCTTATGAAAAGATACAAAACCAAGTTGATCACATCTCTTCTTTGACAAGGGAAAAAAGTATAATGTACCTGTGAGTTGTTTGCAGGGGTTTGTGGGGTGACCAGAATTTTTTTGTCCAGAGGCTCTGTTGGGACAAGTTGCCACTTTGTTTGATCTCTTGTATCAGGCGACTGAGGGTCTGGCGACAAAAGATCCAATCCTGTTTCTGGGATGTTGAGGTTCTTACTGTCTAGTCCCCCTTGAGCATTAGAATCATTATCAGGGGTGCACAATAATGTTTCACTCTTCGTTGAGCTTCGTGTCTTCAAGTCAGCATTCTGGAAAGAGAATTGCATGCCAGCAGACCTGCATAAATGGGATAATATCAGAAACATTGAAGATGGGTAGTATAACATTCTCTGAGACAGAATTTAAGAGGACAGTTATTTTGCTACATGATGCTTGTAACAAAGCAACACTGTGGTCAAATTTTCAACCAGATCAATTGTTTCACCTCCGCACTGCTGACAATGAGCTTCTTCGTTGTGTGCTGAGAATCTCAAGGCCACGAGTAAGGCTTGCAGCAAGTTCATCTCTTGAAGATGATAACGCCTTGCTGCTGCGTACTGAGTAGCCTAGAGATGACCTTCCACTTGTTGCGATGCCACCCAAAGAAATATCAGTCTGCGATCGCTTGTTATCTAGTACACGAGGTGAGAGACTTAGTGTGGGCAGCTCTGGTAGCTTAGTCACATCCAAGTCAGGAGCATCATCACTCAACTCTATTGGCAATTTGCCAGTATTCTGATTTTCTTCATACACTTCAGCAGGTTCTGAATCCTGTGCTGTTTCAGCCAATTCGATCACCACATTGTCAAGTTCCTCTGTTTCCTCATGGTTTGGAGGAGTATGCAATTCTGTCTCAATGATGGCTGGTTGACAATCATTATGATTTGGTGAAGGATATAATTCCATCTGAATTGTGGCCAGATGGTCATCATCATCATCCTTGGGAGATGACAGACCAGAGGGATCAACATCCTCCTCCTCCTGATCAATCTCCATTTTCTCATCAAAGTCCTTTGCATCAACCGGTGGGAGCATCATAGGTTGGCCCAGACTGAGCCTGAGTATATTATAACTGCGGCGTGCAGACCATCCATTGGAGAATCCTGCACTCCCACCCTCCTGAGGATTGCTGCTGTTCACTTTCATCTTCATCAATTCCTCCTGTGTCAATATCACAATGGTCATCAATATCTGAAAGGACAACAAGCATGCACAAGAAAAATCCCAACACTGCCTGTCTCATCAGTCATGAGGGTGGAAGTCAAAGATCCTGCAAGACATGCAAGACAGATAACCAAACCCACCTTGAGCTGGCGAATCTGTTCACGAAGAAGCTTCACATCATTGGCTGTTTCTTCATTAACAACTGCCTTGTTTTGCATGGCCTTTGCCCTTTGAGCAAATCGAAGAGTACTAAGGGTTTCACTTTTGCAGCTGCAATCACATCACTTGAAGGTCAATATCTTCTTCACAGCTTATTCCTGCTCATCCTCTGAGCAATTAAGAGATTGCAACAAACAATGGTCAATGAAATCATAAGCAGTACATTTGTGGCAGAAAGTAACCTGCTGGCTGGAGAGATGGCACAAATCATGGCAAGCTTTGCATTACCACCCAGGGACTCCTGAAGTAGGAACGTGAGGCGGGAATCTCGATAAGGGATATGTCGTTGCTTCCCTGTCTGTGATGCTTCTGCTAATATGTTGATCACATTCCTGCAGTGGAAACAAGGAACTGTCTCAGAAACCTTGACAGCACCATCAAGGTTCCCATTCTGCCAAGTCTTGATCCTACTCTTACATCTGAAGCATCATTTGAGCACTCAAGGTCTATCTGAATAAACAGTGCTGACCCAAGCTGTGAAAGGGATTTGTTGATGTTGCCAGCCTCCTTGAGTCGCTCACCAGCAGCACCTGTTCGTTTCTGTCGCTCTGAACCTGCTAAATCCACCAAGTTCATGCGGCTGCTCCTCACGCTGCTCACACCCTCTGCAACACTCTATCAAACCACACATAACATAATCAGTAAAATATTCAATAGATCAACCATGCAAGAAAGATTAAGAAGCCCCTTGTCATAGAATCCACATCCTAAACAGAGAATAAGTGGGGTGCCTGTGCACCTTAGATCGAGACTCAATGACAAAAGTGAAAACGCTGTGAGAACGAGAACTCTCATTGTTCATTGATGTTGAGCCAACTCGTCTGTTTGCAAGTCCCTGAGAATACAAGTGTTCTGTCAATGTATTAATCCAATATGACAACAGAAACAAGCAGTACGATCATATCTAACAATTGCTTAATTCTCTGCAAATGTTCTGTCAAAACTGCACAGCTGAGGCCACAACACTATGGCAAGCATACAGACTTATGAGAATGGAACTTTCTGGAACAACACAGGAACTTAAGGACCCATGATCACAGATTTCTTGCAAAGCCTGAAATTGCAGTCTCAGATCGAACATTTTCAGTCTAAGGTCCAAAAGTTGAGGCTGTAAAAGGCTTCACCCGCATGATAAGGTGTGTGACATCTGCCATGGTCGATACATATTCCTCAGTCAGGCTCTCAACATAAACACCTGTCTTTGTATCCTCCCGAATCTGCAGATACACAGAACCAGATTGTCACATTTGTCCTTAGTCATATTATATGATCTGAAGGAATATGGCAACAGCCTGAAGTTTAAGCCCTCTTTGTTTGCAGGTTTTAGTGAATGCAGTTTTTGTATGATACAAGGAGTATGACAACAGCTTGAGGTTTTGAGCACTGCCTTGTTTGCTGGCTTTAACAAATGTATATCATAGAACAATATAGACTATAAACTCAACACTGCATTCCTGGTTGAATATTGGACAACAGATCAACAAGTGGCAATTGTGACATAGTGGGAACTCAGTACCGTCAGGTTCTTCAAAGATGGCTCAAGCAAGTCTGTGATCTGTTCATTGTAGATCTGCCAAGCACAAGCAAAAAGGAAAGGGATCATAACCAAGCCACAAAACTAAAACTGAGAAGCATTGCAGAGTGGCTTGGGTTTTGGTTGCAACACTTCTGCACTTCAGTTGTTTCCAGACTGGAAATGTACCTCAAGGAAGGAGCAGCGGCACTGGAACCATAGTTGTTTATCTACATTGTCCCTCTCTTCCTGCAGTTTCATATACATCAGGAGGTGTGTAACAGAATGTCAGCACCATGCAGCTCATCAACCTTTAATAATGCAAGAGTGAGAGAGATAGAGAGAGATGCATGTACTGAGACCAATTGTTTGCAGGTTGCCAAAGTTCAGGAGAACACATGATAAACATTCTTGAAGTGCTGAAATTTGACGATCATCAGTGCATTCTGATATGCAACAAAGTTGTTTTGGGACATATATAGTACATCATTCTGGACTGTTTCCTTTTGTAGGATGAGTTGATCTACCTGTTGGATTCGAGAAAAGAGCTGTTCAAAGATGCGAGGGGTGATGCCACGATCCTCAGTTGGCACATAGTCAGCAGAATTAGATCCAGGCATTTGACCCCACATGGTATGAGTTTTGCCACTTCCTGTCTGCCTCCCATAGCAGCCATCAACATCACCAATTCTCACATGAGATTTCAGTAGATAAAAAAGAAAACTCAGCTTGTAAACAGACCAACTAATACTTGGATCATATGAAACTGCCATCCTATCATGCAGTACAGCATGACACAGAGCAGATTCTGTACCTGACCATATGCAAAGATGGAACTGTTGAAACCTGCCAGACAATTTTCCACCATTGGCAGTCCCACCATTTCGAAAACCGCTTGCTATAAAAGTCCCACAGATTACAACTGAGTTCTGAACATGAACAGGAGCCCCTTTGTTCCAACTTTAATTCCTCCCAAAGGGAAAAAAAAATCCAAGTCCAAATGTGCTGCAGCAGCAAATGATAACGGCACTTCAGCAGGTGAATGCTTACCTGGGAAGCACCTTCACCAACAACCGCATCAAAGGTGAATTGCTGGTCAGATATCAATAAAGAGTTGGATGACAGTTTCTGCACCACATGTGAGGCCTCCTCTGCTTCCTCTTTTCTATTCAGAGGTCGCATCCTTACTATCACCTGGCATCAAATGATTCAGAGCTTGAAAACAAAAATCAGCAGCAGTGGCAGCAGACAAAGACCTACATTTGCCCTCCATACCAAAAGCTGCAAAAGGATTTACAATGCTGACCTTTACTCCAGTGTCAAGTTCTGAAGATTCACCAGCTGGTGCATTCATCATATCTTCTATTAGTCTTCCTGGCATGGTTTCCACATTCATCTTCCTCTTGCCAGCATCTGGCAGGTCCAGTCCCATGTTTGTTGGTGAGATCTGAGCAAGAACTTCCTGCTCTGCCCTGACAACAGCAGGCTTTGGCAGCTTTGGAAGCAGTGCAGGACTACTTGGAACTGGGCTTTCTTTGCAATCAATGGCCTGGTGCCTTGCTCCCTTCCCCACTGATTTGCAAGGCACTCCATCCAGAACCTGAGATCGCAAAGACAAAGTCACCCACCCCATCAAAGCTTATTGAAAGCTGTGAACAAGCTGAGATGCAAATGAGGAAGAAAGGATGACACCACTGCCAGCTGATCAAGCAGGTCAAAAGTGTATCTTGGCCCTCAAGTCCTCATTGCTTCTATTTCCCAATGGGGAAGACAATATCATCCCACATCTAGGAATCAGGAGGAGGCTCTACACTCCCATTGTTTTTTGGATTTCCAGACTCTTCAGGAAGTGCGAATGAGAAATTCAAGAAGAGTGCAACAATGCGAGAAAGCTTACATTGGTAGGAGGAGCATCAGGGGGAATGTTTTCGCTCATGTGTCGAAGTTTGCGAGAATGGACTGTTGTTGTTCCTCCTCCCACCACAGGTGACGACGACTTGTGTCGGGATGCACCGAGTCCAAAAGGGTCTCTCTCCCATTGCTGCTGCTGAGAATCTGATCCTCGAATGACCCGAGCTCGACCTATTCCTCCGCCCTTCACCATGTCGGACTATTTGCCCCCACCTTCTTTCAGAAACCCTTCAAGAAGTCCCGCTACACAAAAGATTCAAACCCTAAAAGAGCCAGGCCGCCCTTCTTCTTCTTCTCTACTCAAGCTTGGTGACATCAAAATCTTTGCAAGCTTCAAACCCTAAAAAACGAGCCAGACCATTCTACTATGCACAAAGCTGGCAACCCAAATCACGATCAAAAACAAACTTCTCCGATCTATTGGCCGTTCATGTTACTCGTGTCCTCCATGTGGCTCCTGACCTCAAAATCCTGGCATTCACCTAACCTCAGAAGCTGATACGACGCGACGACACCATGTACCTCAGAGATCAGAGCTTGTTCTGTAAACCACAAAAACACACCAACTGATCTGATTGATGATGAGCGCAGAAAAAGCATGAGCCCGCGAGCTCAAGAACCACTTTCTTCTACGAGAGCTCGGCTTCAGTTGAAACGTTTCCCTGGATTCCAAAAACCTTGTACTACTAACGACCTCAAAAAAGCTCAGAACAAAAGCTCAGAAATTTTGTGATCTGAAGATACCCAAAACTTGTGATGTAACGAGGTCCAAGACTTGTGCGCTGATGAGATAAGGAGGATCGAGCCAAGGAGGAGGAGGAGGAGGGGAGAAATAGCTAGGATCGGAGCGCGGCTGTCGTCCGGGGCCAGCCCGGTCGTGAAGTGAAAGAAGGCCGTTGGAGCAACCCCGCAGATTCAAACAGTTTGAAAACCCACCAAAACCGGGGCAAAACGAAAGAAAGGGTAAAAGCACAACGACGGGGCCCACAGGCTCCGAAGTGCGCGAATGCGTGCGAGCTCGCGCGCGCGCGCGCGCGATTCCTTTACTGTCTATAGCGTACTGTGCGAAAACAGAAACTGGAAACCGAAAAAAACAAGGGCTGTTTCACACAGTGGCCTTTTGCGATTTACATAAAAAAAGAATTATGGAAACTCAAATACTTCACCATGCAAAAAATACATTTTTCAAAAAATCCTCTAAAAAGAAACCAAAATCCTTCAAGATGTTATAACTTTTATAACTAATCTCAAGTTTCAACACAAGCCAAAATATCATCTTTCAACAATCCTCATATATAAAAAAAAAATAGACCTATTATTACCTAGTGGGCCAACATCCCTTAAGCTACTATATACTCTATAATGAATCTGAACACAATAATATCCTTGCCTTTGTAGGCAAGCCCAAGAAAAACACAAACACTGTAGGATAGATAAGTCAGTTACCAAAGATTTGGTAGCATGGGGTTCAGTGATAGTGCATTTGATGGCCTTTGTGTTCAAAGGCTTTTGGTAGGGCATTAGTCTAGCTACCAGTAGCCCCTTTACATACTTCAAATCGGGTAAGAAATGTGGAAATTGTGGGCTCCCAAGCAAGTGGGGTCTTTTGAAAAAAACTCCCATAGAACACACATCAACCCTAATACAATGCAAAATATTGCCTCATAACTAGTCACTTTACACCCTATACATGTACATCTTCTCCCCTAAATCAGGGTGCAAACCATGAGGGTCCAGGAGTTGACAACTCAACTGTGATCTCTCAAAAAAATTAAGGACTGCGAATCATATAAAGCAAAAAAAAAGTTTTAAAATTCATCAAAAGCGGCTGAACCGTGGATGGAGTGATCACGACCACCCCTCCATCATTAGCCAGCAAGGAGCCAACTCCACCATAGATGCAACCCTAAACCCTCGCCAAACATGTCCCTCTGATTACTCACAACAACCTCTTTTTTTCACCACTTGAACTTACAAGCTTTCTTGAATGTTCACCAACTCTCCTTAGTGGTTCATTGTAGCATTCGCTAGCAGCGGATCTGCTTGATTTTGTGATCAATAACTCAATAATGTAAATTTGCAAATTAATGTCGTTGGAACTTGGTGGGTTGAAAATCATGAATACAAGGCTAGGTGTCAAGATTTCTTACAAAGATTTGGAGCTTGTTGTTAGAACTTGGAACTCCAAAATCCAATGGTGTCATTATTCACATGCTTTAACCTTCAGTTGGAAGCCTCTCTGAGTCCATGGATTTGCAAATGAACTCATGACATCTGATGGAGTTGAAAGAAAACGATGTTAGTTGGCAGCTCAAATGTAAGAGTTGCAAATTGCACGATAGTTGAGTTGTCGACTCCTAGACCATGGTGGTTCGTTTCTGTTCACTGTTGAAGTGCACATTGTGATCAGAAACCTTAAGGCTTAAACCCTACAAGTAAGCCTTCTTTACTCCTTAGTTCTTGTTTTTTTTCATTATATTGAGGTGTGCATTGTGAACAATGAATCTATGAAAGTCGACACTTGTTTGTTTTCGACTCTTTGTTTTTTCCACATTTTATTGAATTTAAAACTTGTGCAACAATCAAGAAAGTATCATTGCAACTTGTGTTTGAACCTTCAACGTGGTGATCATGTTCATCTTCGTCACATCCATCTATGTTGTCCATTTATGTAGTTTATTTGAACAATGCACAACGTGTTTTTGTGTTATTTTATTACGCTAAAAAGTTAGTTAAAGGTTTGCTCGACTTAGGTGTTGGTCTATTATGCTTAAGATTTAGGTCAAAGGTTTGTTGCACTTTTGTGTTATTCTATTGCTTCAGTGCAAGGTATGGTCCATTCACGATTGGAACATCAAAAATGAATGACTAACTAAAAAAGGACTATAAGGGACAACGTTGGATTTTTGTTTACCTTACATTATTGTAATTGTAGTGAATTGTTGTATGCCAATAGAAAAAAATGATGTCTTCTTAAATTAATAAAAATATTTTTAAATATTTGGATATTATGTTAATGTCATTTTGAGTCTTGTAAACTAAAGGAATCAAAGTGTTTAATGTACATTTTTTTTTAAAGTAATCAAAAAGAAGGCATAAAATTATAAAATTAATTTCAAACTTTTTTGTATAACAAAAGCATGCCCCTTTTTATGAAAGTAAATGTTCATTAGATGAACTTGATGAAAACCAAATCATTCAAAAAATTTAAAGTTTTAAAATTTTGAAGGAAAAGGCTATAAGGCAAAGGACTCATTTTTAAACCATTTGATAAAAAAAATATGCTCAATGGGTTCAAAATGTCTTGCTTTAGATGTAGGTCACATGTGCAGGAAATAAACATGCCACAAAACATGTTTAATTGTCCATTGAAACTCATTTTGGGATTTTTTGAATTTTTTTTCATTTATGGCATTGAACTAAAATATTCATACACAATTATATATGATTGTGAAAAATCACCAATAACACATGAATTGTCTTATATTGGACTATTCAATTTTTCTCACTTAAGTTTGTTTGATGTAAATGTTATTTGTAAAAAATAATTCCAAAAAGTCCTTAAGTTTTTTTTTCCTTTTTTGGTACCCTAAATTATCAATGGTAAAGATAAGTTTTTGATTGTTAAACTTGATTCACTTTAGAAGCATG
>Ga0209208_10010452_pt1 | contig 12039 bp, 7 predicted proteins | sample S1TSphfallax_3_FD_187694 | JGI IMG/M metagenome (GOLD analysis project Ga0209208, IMG submission 187694) | Host-associated microbial communities from peat moss isolated from Minnesota, USA - S1T2_Fd - Sphagnum fallax MG (SPAdes) (version 2) | ecosystem: Host-associated > Plants > Peat moss >...
ACTGCAGAATCACAAAAAAATACATCAAGGTGGAAGTTTAAACAACAATAATGCAAACGAATAGTTTTAACATGTGTTTTAACAATTAAAGGTCACTTTCCTATTGCACTTATTGCCCACTTTCTAACAGTTCCATAATATAGTTAACCCATGTTAACATTTACCAGAAAAAGTTAGTATTACTTTGTTAAGATGGTATTTAAGTTGGTGTTAAAATTCTTGGATTTAGTTACATGAGAAAGTTCATAATATATCATGTGGAAGATGTGAATAAATTTGAAATTAATCTAATGAATGTAAAATATTCAAAATAGTTGTTCCTAATGTATTCTACTGTTTGTGCTATTTAAAAAAATTATCATAAGTTTCTTACTTCGTCTGTTAATGTGCATTTTCCAAATCAAATGATTCATATGATGTGTTATTAGTGTTTCAAGCATTATGCCTAGGAATTTTAAGTTAGTGAATACAAACCTTCAACCAAATGATCAAATGTATTAATCCTTTTCCTTACACCCTCAAAAAATTAATTTTTCTGCTTTCAAATTTTTCATATGATCTATAATATAATCAAATACCTCCAATGAACATGGCCAAACATAGATGTAACTATTACTTATCCATTAAAATTTTGACATTAATTCCATTTCTTAATGCATTCCTTTTGATTCTTTAAAAAATCAATTTAAAAATAATATAATTAGTTTAAAGGACTCAAAAGGACATTTATATATACTTTTAAATTATTATCTAGTACTTTTATTAATTTAACATGACATCATTTCATCTATTGCCATATAACAATCCATTACAATTATAATGACACATTTTTTTTTTAAAACCCAAAGTTGTCCAATAAAGTCCTTCAAAAATCAAACACTCTTTTGAAACCCAATCATAAATGAACCCATGCTTGGATTTCATAAATTGTTCCCCATGAATTTGGAAAGGGTCACTTTGTGCAATTGTGGCAATAACATAGTTTTTGGAAAATAAATTGTACGTGAATCTTTGAAAAAGTTGATATAACATCTTTAACTTTTAAATATATATATTTATCACATTTTATACAATCATGTAGTTCAAAAGATCAATCTTACAAACCATCGCCTATTTTTTAATGTACTTGTCATATTATTATTATTTTCTCTCAATGGACTGAAATTTGGGGCATATTTTAACATGTTTCACCCCATATTTTTGGAATTTTTAAAATATAAACCTTCACATAGTATAATGAAAAATATATATATTTTCAAAGATTTTTTCCAGAATACTTCAAAACTATTCCAAAGATATTCCATACTAGGCAACCATCTAAAGGGGCACCATTGGCTTTTATTAACATGGTTGGATTCAATAGCACAAGTCACTCCAAGTGTAATCACTAAGTAATTTTTCATATTTTGAACTTGGTATCTAATTTTTATTTATTTATAATTATACAACAATTTGTTTAGTATATTGTGGGAACATTTGGATAAACTTGAAATGGATCTAATGTGTATGAATCACCCAAAAGCATTTTCAAGGCAATGTAACCCATGTTTTTGTTGCTTATCCTTACATTAAAATGACTTAGAATGATTTGAAATATATTAAAATACACCTTTACACTATTTTTTTAATTGGTTTTTTTTTATAAAAATTATGTAAGCCAAAAAATCATGGATTCACCTTGAATAACCAACGTTATTCTACACATCAAGTTGATTGGTTAACCCATTGCTTTCAAAACTCAGAGAGTACTTGTGATTCCTATTACAATGTTACTATCTTAGAAATGACTAATAATAAAGTTATTTTAACCTTAAGATGCATAAATTTAATATATTCATATGGGAAATTTTGGTGTCAACTTCATTTAAATGATAGAATGATTGGTGGTTAGATTTAATGGAGGACCAAAAAGAATCAAATTGTGATTATGATTAATTGGCATGAATTTGGAAGGAAACCAAATATATTACACCAAAAAATAAATTCTTAGGGGAGTTGGTGTCTTGGAAAACCTAAATGTGGGCTAGGTTCCAAGGTTGTTATTTTCTTTATATTTTTTATCCTTCTACTTCATTTCCTAAACCTTTATTACCCAAATTCGGTTGGGATGGAACACATGTTATGGAGTCAAGACATTGTTGAAAGCACACAAACTTTCCCTAATTTGACCAATACTAGATTTAACATGGCTCGTTTTGTGAATCCTCAAATGTTGGTTGCACTATCATCCCTGGCAAGTGAATGAAATAAGAGTGAATTGTTGAAGAAAGTTGAAGGATTACACCAAACATTAACATGAATATATATTTTTCATTGGAATGTTAAAATGGACCCCAATCCTTGTAGGCCATAGGAAAAAACATTTTTCTAACTATCTAAAAGCATCTAATTCAAGTTTGAAATTGCTTCAAATTGGTCCTTGATATTTTTGTCCATGGGCCTTTGTCTAAAGTGCATCCAAGAAGTGGCCCCAATAAACCATAAATTGGAAATAGTTGGAAGAAACAAAGAACACGTATTTAATTAACTCGAGATTTTGCAAAAGTTCAAAAATTCAAATAATAATTTTACATCGTTTTCAAAAATTTCAATTGTAAGTGACCTTGTGGCCACCAAGACCACAACAAAAAAACAATAAAAAAATACAATTTACATGTAATGTTTACAAATTAAACTTTAGGGACACCGTGGTAGGCTCTTTAAAAGAAAGTTTTCCTAGATCACACTAAAACTTTAAAAGGTAAAAAAAACTTTATTATGAAAACTTATAGATACAAATTAAATCTGGTGGCCAGAAGGTTGAGAAAACAAATAATATTGATTTTTTAAAGATTCTTGGAAAGAAAAATTCCAATATTAATTTTTTATAAATATAGGTTAAAAGCCTAAACAATCTACATTTGAAGGATAAATTGAAACCTAATATGAAATCCTCAAAGTATCAAAGGACTTCTTATTGCCCATGGTAAAAAATGCAACAATATCGACATCATCTCGAAATAAAAACCAAAGAGACCAACATCATTTTCTCCCTTTCAGAACTATAAACATTGTCATTTAGTCTACAAACAATAGTCTGAACTAACAATAAACAAAAATCAATACCAAAAAATAAGGGAGGATGAAAACAAATGCCAATGTACAAAAGTTATAACAAAAAAATGACTTGCAAAATAAAATGATTCAAATTACATACCTAAAGAAAGATAGTTATTGCGAACATCGCCATTATCATTATGCATATACTGGACAAACCAATAATAATTCTTTGAAGAGGAATTCAAACAAGGCTTTGAAAATTTGACCATACAATCATAATGAACACGAACCATCTCTGCTGATGGTAATTCAAGCAACATCGACCACAAATGTGATGTGAGGTCCAACGATTACACCTTGTTCTTTGACGACATCTATCCCTTTAATGATTCAAGAAAAAACCACTCCATTTCGAATTTTGAAATGCCTTGTTAAGTTCATCATCAATCAATAATGTTTGATCTTCCTTGCCATAAGGTAGCCCATGACGATTATAATACATTATTTTCAAATCCTTCAAATAGTAATAGGATCCAAGAGAAATTTGATTGGACGTGTTGTAACAATGTTCACATTCCCATATGAAAATAAACCACTCCAAAAAAAATTCAAAAATAAACATGGGAAGAACTTCTAGCACATGCAAGTTTCATACAAAACCAAATTACAATGTAAAAATAATTGAAAGCATTAGAGAGGAAATTCTTGACTCTAGCTCTTGTTTCCATTTTTCTCTTGTCAATATTTCTTCCAAAAACTTGTTCATTCCCATTTTGAATAGAACAACGTGTGAAATAACATAGCACATTATTGACATTGATAATTTACAATTTTTTTGGTGTAGTAGATTATAAGCATAAACATGAATTCATCATTGAAATACGTTTCAAAACTTCAATGTCTAAGAAAAAAAATGTTAGTGAAAAAACATATGTGATTGTCTTCATATAAAAATATCTATAAGTTGAAGAATTCATGTGAGACTAACAAAGAAAACGCCTAGTGGCCACCATCAATTTATTGAAAATAAAATGAATAAAGCAATCACTTGATACAAATTTCAAACTACATAAAATGAGAGAGAACATAAACATTGTGGTGAAGTAATATGAACAAAAATATTGAACTACATTAATTAGGAAAATTCACTAGAAAGAAACATGTGCATAAATCATTTGTTGGAATCAATTACAATTTAAACATTTTTTAAATCCATATTTTACATTAATCACAAAACAATTTAAATTGTTATAATAAAAACAATAATACATATATATTACATTTTCATTCTCAAATTTTCTTTTGTACAATATGTTGGTTCTCCATTGACACACTCCCAAGCTCCTTAATAGACTCAGATGGGAATCCAAGATGAACATAACGGAAGAATGAAGAGTTGGGTACGCTCCCTAGTTTGCAACACTTTAGAGGTAGAAGGGGGTGCTGGAATTCTGGGATGGGGACTAGGAAAAGTGACAAGCAAGTCAAATAGTCACATGGACCTGCACAAACCAAACAACAAGTTGGTTAGTGCATAGTTGGAACGCTTTTGGTGCACGGACGAACCACGGGCAAACACAAACTCACAAGATTCACCATGGCCCAAACTTGGGGGAATCCACCACCTTCCCTTTTATAGTATTCTCTGTGTCTGGTAACGAAACTAGCACCCAAATGTCATTTTGTCCTAAGACTCTCAAATTAAAGTCTCAAAATTCCCAAAATTGAGTCTCCCGCGACTTTGGAGGCCCATAATTTTGTGTTCAAACCTCTAATTGAAGTGAAGTTTGAAACAAAGTTGTAACCCTTGTTGAGATCTTTAGGGTTTGGGGCATGTGAACCCTATCAACACCAAAAAAACAATTTTTGTGAATAGTAATTGGTCCATAAGATGAACATAACCTTGAAATCAACAACTATGATTAATCCAATAGAATACATTTTTCGCCATAACATGATTCCACGACTTGGAATCCATGACCAAAGTCTTGATGTTGTGTAATTCATACTTTCTAGAATTTTATACCCTAAAAATATGTTTCTTACATTTATTTTACATGGGGTAGTAACATTAATGATTTGAAGCTATAAAAGCCTTTAAAAACCTTTAAATAATGTATTTTCATTATCTTATCCTTAATGGCCAACTTCCTTGAAAAGTTTTAACATTAAGGAATCCTTTTCTTCTAAACATTTGATGTATCAGTCCATCTAATGATGGCATTATGTACCATCTTTTTTATTCATTTTGTGAGTTAAATAAAACCACCATTTATCCACATTTGCTAGTCCTTTAATGTCCTAAATCCTTGTTATTACTATTATTATTAATCATGTATTTTTTGTATCATGATTCAAATGGACACTATATTTAAATCACTCTTGTGATTGGCTCACAAATTTCAAATCATGTGAAGGTATTCTTTAAAATACCATCTTAAAACAAAACAAATAATCAACATTTTGAGTCCTAAAAATGTATGGAAATACATGACCCCATGAATTTTTTGAATGTGATAATCCTTTTGGAGGACCCGATCATGAATACACCCAAGGGAACCACATGTTTTTGAAAAAAAAAAATTATTTTATTATTTTTAGGGTCTAAGGAAGCATAGTGTTAAAACTTAAGTCCATATATATATATATAGTGTTCATTGTCACAACCTTTTTTTCTTGTCGAATTGTGTGCAACAAGAAGGAGAAGGCTAAGAGATCCCCAAAGTTCTGAACATACCACAACAACAAGGACACAATTTCAAGGTATGAAATCTTCCCAACCTAATTTTATTTTGTTTTGTCCAAATTAAAAAAAATTGAGCTTGAACTAGGATTCCAATTCAACAAGATTTGAATTTGAATCCAAAATTGAGTTCAACAAGATTTGAGCTTGAATCCTCAAACCCAAATTTTAGAAGGATGTTGAACTACTTTCGATGTTGAAAGTAGTTCAATTGTTTCAAATTAAAACCTCGAATTCCATTAAAATTTAAGATGGAAACTAAAAAAGGAATTGAACTTGGGCCCAGTTCTAAAAATGGAGTTAGGCCCATATCAACTCACTACTAGGAAATGCGTCCTAGTTCACTATGGGTTTCATTAGATTTTTGAGTGAATTTGTTTAACCCCCTACTGAACGGGGCTTAGTTGCTACAAACAATGACTTGTTTCACTAGCAAATAGTGAAACAAGGTTATTCTCAAGTGAAATACAAATTTACCAAACCATTCACTTGCTAGTTAATTAACTAACCAGTATGGAAATTAATTAAAATTTAATTATTTAATATATAATACTATTGATAATTTCATGATTTTAAAAGCCTATTATTTATTGACACGTGTCACTACTTACGCTAGGTTAAAAACCTAGCCTAGGTAGGCCACGTGATCAACCTAGGCACCTAACCTAAGAATTCGATAAAAAAATATTCGGTCAACATACCATGTTCACCCACAACAACCACCATGAGGTTTGATCCCTTGACCTTTGGAATGGGGGCAAACACCTTTACTATCAAACCACCCCACTTGTTATGATAATATGTCACATTACATTCTATTTATCAAATACTTCATTTTGAACATTACAAAAATACAAACTTTGAAAATTCATATCTTATTGAGATTTTGTTCAAATGAAATTATTCAAGTTTACTTTTTAAAAATATTCAATAATGTACATAATTACATTTATTTCCTTTTGAAAGTCTAAAATCATTTGAACAAAAAAAAAGATGAATATCATTATTCAATAACATTTCAATGACCATTCTTTTGAAAAAAAAAGTTTAGTAAATGGATTTCTTTTTGTTAATCCAATAATACTACCTATGTTAAACTACTTTCAATTATTATATGACTATTTTTCATTAATTTAAATTATTTCACCCTACATTATTTACGACTATCTATGGCTATTCTAAATTACTTTTGGTTATTTTTGGCTATTTCACCCTAGGTTACTTTTGGTCATTTTAAGTTATTTTTTGTTATTTTTAACTTATTTCACCTTAGGTTATTTTCAGCTATTGTAAGTTTTTTTTGCTATTTTATGTTATTTTTGGCTATTGTAGATTATTTCAATTTAAACTATTTGTAATTATTAAAAATTACTTTTGGTTATTTTAACTTATTTCATCTTAGGTTATTTTTAGTCATTGAAAGTTTTTTTTGTCTATTCTATGTTATTTTTGGCTATTGTAAATTATTTCAATTTAGACTACTTATAGCTATTATAAGTTATTTTTGGCTATTGAAAATGATTTCATCTTAAGTTATTTTCGTTTATTATAAATTATTTCACCTTAGATTATTTTTGGCAATCCTAAACAATTATAATATATAGCTATTGGTTGTTCTTTTGTTAGTGCTATTGGTGGTTATTAATGGCTATTGGTACTTATTCTATTTGTGGCTATTAATGTTATTTGGTGGTTATTCTATTAATAATTATTGGTGGTTATTCTATTAATGGCCATTAGTAGTTATTCTATTGGTGATTATTCATTGTTATTCTATTGGTGGCTATTGGTGGCTATTATATGAATGGTTACCAGTGGCTATTATATTAATGGCTACTGGTGGCTATTCTATTAATGGCCATTAGTAGTTATTTTATTGGTGATTATTCGTGGTTATTCTATTGGTGGCTATTATATGAATGTTACTAGTGGCTATTCTATTAATGGCCATTAGTAGTTATTTTATTGGTGATTATTCGTGGTTATTCTATTGGTGGCTATTGGTGGCTATTATATGAATGTTACCAGTGGTTATTCTATTAATGGCTACTAGTGGTTATTCTATTAATGGTCATTAATAGTTATTCTATTAGTGATTATTCGTGGTTATTCTATTAGTGACTATTGGTGGCTATTATATGAATGGTTACCAGTGGTTATTATATTAATGGCTACTAGTGGCTATTCTATTAATGGCTACTAGTGGTTATTCTATTAATGGTTATTCGTGATTAATGTATTAATGGCTATTAGTGGTTATTCTATTAATGGCTATTGGTGGTTATTTTATTAATGGCTATTGGTGGTTATTTTATTAATGGCTATTGGTGGTTATTTTATTAATGGCTATTTGTGATTAATCTATTAATGGCTATTGTGGCTATTTTATTAATGGTTATTCGTGATTAATGTATTAATGGCTATTGGTGGTTATTCTACTAATGGCTATTCGTGCTTAATTTATTAATGACTATTGGTGGTTATTCTATTAATGACTATTAGTGATTATTCCATTGTAAGCCATTGGTGGTTATTGATGGCTATTTTATTAATGGTTATTAATGGTTATTGTGTTATAATTATTGTTGGTTATTATATGTTATATTACAACTATTGGTGATTATTTATTATAAATTATTGTTTGATATTCTATGTTATAATATCATAGGTTATTAGTAGTTATTATATTGTAGGGTATTTAAAATTATTTTTCATAGGTTATTATTTTCTATTCTAAATTATTTTTTACTTTAGGTCATTATATTTTGTTTTAGATTATTTTAAAATTATTATGCTTAGGATAAAATAATTTATAATAACATTAAGTAAAATGACCTTGAATAATTTAAAGTATAACTTGAAATAACATATATTAATTTTAAATAAAATAACCTAAGGTATAGCCTAAAATTAGTTGAATAATTTAATTTTAAATAATTTAAAAGCTTATAATAAACTAGTTAAGATACTTTAAAGTAAAATAACATATAATAATTTAGGGTACAATAATTTATAATAGCCTATAATAACATAAAATATAAGTTAGAATAACTAAAATAGCTTAAAATAATATAGGGTATATCATAAAGTAACATAGATAAAATATTTTTAAAAACATAGAAATAAACCTATTTGCTATAGTAAATTTTAATAGTGAATTATGTTAACTAGAAATGAAACATGATGTTTACATAGTGATATTATAATGAAATAATAATGAAATAATTTTCACTAGGTGAAATCAGTAAAATGCAATGAAATTATTTCACTTTTAAGGTCCCATAGTGACTTAAGCTAATAAATTACACCTCACTTTGGTAGTAGTGACTCCTCTTTTGTTATATATGAACTTGGAAAATGCATGCCCAAAGCAAATGCCTTGATAACTTTTTTCCAAACCTAAAATGTCACAACTTACAAATGCATTTAATGCAATAATCATTGTGTTCAAATTAAAACCCTCAATTTTCACATAAACAATATTTTTTCAAGTTATATTTTTAAATAATTGAGTCAAGTTTTTGGCCAAAAGCTTCCCAAACATATCTATAACCTCAAAAAAAAAAATTATAACATGTTTTAGCTACCAATTGGTTCCCAAAAAGCTAATCACAAGGCCAAATATGTTTATGTGCACCTTTTGATATCCAAAGATCAAAACTCACTCTTGCATAATTACATTTTACCAAAGTTGGTAAAACATATAATTGTTTAATTATTTCCACCAACATAAGGAACATTTCTTGTGAAAACTATTTTTTAGAAGGAAAGATAAGTTTTGGACATAAATGCAAACATAGGTGCTTCATCCACAAACTTCCACAAATTGCATGGGTAGATGATTTTTAACAATCAACAAGCCCATATCTTCAAGAATTTTTTTTTGTTGCATATGATCTTTCTAGAAAGGATCTTTGATAGAAAAATTTGACAATTACATTCTTAGATGGGTTTGATTGTTTTATAGTAAAATATTTTTCCATTTTTCCTTTCAATGGACTATTTACTTTTTCAAAAAAAAATTTGCAATCATAATAATCATTCACATGGTTTTCCAATGATGTTATTCCATTTGTTATATTGTATATGATTATACCTTTATTTGCTTGAATTTTAGGGTTACAAAACAAAACTTGATTATTATAACAAATAATACATTTCATGGTTTGAAGGTAGTTCACATCAACATCTTTCTTGTTATTCACATTAAAAACAACTAAACATAATTGTTTTACCATGCGACTTTCAAATTGTTTTTGGAACATACAATTTTCTTCTTTTTTTTCTTCATTTTATAGATTTTGGTTATTTTTTATTCGGAAATTAGGGTTTATTTCACAGTCTTACAAACATTCTTCCTCCATCACATCATTCACGAATACTTTACAAGTATTTTCACTTATCATATTTTCATTTTTAAAAGATTAGGCCATTTTCAATTTTCACAAGAAAATACAACTCTAAAAAGGGAAAAAAAAATCCAAACAAATGTATGATAAACCAAAAGAATCGAACTTTCCTTGTAACCTAAAATGTAAGCATTTACAAATTATTCAAAAAAAAAATCAACGTTTTTTGCAAGAATTGTAAATAAAATATGGTTTTGTTAATGTTGAATTTCTTAAAAAATCCATACAAAAAAAAAACGAAAAAAAAAATAATAAAAAACAAACAATTTGAAACTTTCAAATTGTTTTTCCCTTTATTTCCAATCATAGAAGAGCTCCACCACCTACACAAGGCAATGGGCAAGGGTAGTACTTCACTATGGCACATGCAACATAATTGAACTAGTAGCAACACCATCAACATGACAAAACAACAATAACATTAGAAAGGGGTAAATGGTGATGGTGGGTACTTGGTAATGGGAGGTGTACAACAACATAATGGACCACCAATTTACCATTTGTAGAATGATGGCAATAGCAGTAGTACCCCATCAACGCACATTCGATGGAACTAACAATTATTAACAAAAAAAACAACATAGGGAGAATGGTTTAAGTGCATATTAATAACATCACGACAAATGACCAGCAACACCAATAACATGATGAACCAATAACACAAGTAACATGATGAAACACAAGTAGCACCAATATTGGAACAAACCAATAACAACACTAACAACACAATGAACCAACACCATCGTCAACATGACAAATCACATGCAACATTAGCAACACGATAAACCATCAATATCACCAACAATGCAATAAACCAACATCAACTATATGACAAACTAATAGTAATACCAACAATGCAATGAACTAACAACAAAACTAATAACATAACAAAATATCATGAAAAAACAATGCAAGAGAACAACACAAATAATCAATGCGAAAAAAATTAAAACTCTTATTCACGAAATGTTAAACCAGTCAATTCTCATTGTGAGAACTAGTTTAAGAACAAATCCAAGAATTGAGGTCCCAGTGAGTCCTGCCCAACATTGGTTATTTCCCATAAGTCACTTAGAATCCCAGATAGACATTAAATTGCAATGCTCTTCCCTGGTCCTTCTCATGATATGTAGATTATAATGTTCTTCTATAGGTAGGGCTACAAGAAAATCCTTTTGACGTTTGGTTTTCCCTCTATCCAGTGTTGAAAACAGTCCATTTCCCAACATATATGGTATATATTATAGTTGCATCCCATGGTTGATTCTTCAAAACACCAATTTCATAATTTCATGAAAAAACCCTAATCTTTCAATTTTGACTTCCCAAAGGCTAATGCAAATTTACTTCTTGTCATCTCATGTCATTTTCTCATATTAGATTACCATTTCTCTATGGATCTTCATCATATCTCCCTTCCCACCCTAATTTAACATGATTAAAATGTTAATTATCACCAATGCATAGCAAAAATTTCTCAGTGACCTAACAGAGCTTCCACACTTTTACAAAACACATTTGTGACAAAAAAGGCCATCTCCTTTGCTCTGCAACTTATCACACATTATGCTACTACTAACAACAACCACATTTCAACGCTGTGCAGAACTTAGTTCATCTCCATGGTGTTGAAGGGCACTGTCTCACTCCTCTTACCCTTGTATCCATCTTTATTTGCTGCCATTCTAGCTCCTTTGCCATGGTCCTGACCAACAATATTCAAGAAACCATGACAATCCCAAAATAGAAGAACATCTTCTTCAAGCATTTATGTAACCTTTATTCATCACACCTATAATGCACATTGCAGACAATGCATCCATCCCCCCCCCTCACGATGATCAAAAG
>Ga0209208_10010453_pt1 | contig 12037 bp, 9 predicted proteins | sample S1TSphfallax_3_FD_187694 | JGI IMG/M metagenome (GOLD analysis project Ga0209208, IMG submission 187694) | Host-associated microbial communities from peat moss isolated from Minnesota, USA - S1T2_Fd - Sphagnum fallax MG (SPAdes) (version 2) | ecosystem: Host-associated > Plants > Peat moss >...
GAAACTTAAGGGTTATAATCCTTGTGTCATGAGCTTTTCTTTTTTTCTTTTTTTTGGTTGTTGCAATTGTACACACTTTGGATGACTGATAATATATCCAAGTGGAGAATGGGACATTATGCTTACAAATGTTTGATGGATATCATTCTATAAATGCCCAAATTTGATAAAAGATTATTTTGAAAACACAGTTCATTATAAAAAAATTATTGCGTAAATTTTTTACCCACCAACCATCAACAACACAAATACTCCACACATTCTAATGGAATCCAATATTTTTTTTAGTTTCTAGGGATGAACTGAATGGGAACATATAATGTTGTTGATGGGATAATACTAGGTAGGGTGTTCTTAAGAAGGGCTATTAGTCCAGGCCAAAAATAGTGGCAGCCAATTTTAGGAATAGAATTTCCATGCAACCAATGAGAAGTCGCGACATGGCGTGCAGGGTTTAGGGTTTTTGTGGGTGGGAGGGAGTGGAGTGGAGTGCAGTGGAGGGAGGGTTTTTGTTTTCAAGGTGTGATTGGTGAGGAGGAGTGGACAGTCCACTGTTCACTGTTCATTTGGACAGCGAACAGTCGACTTTCCATGCAAGCTTTTTTTTCGGTTTTTTGGTGGGCGGGCGAGCGGGCGGGGGTTGGGCGGTTAAAGCAAAGACTTCCCAAGTTCCTGACATGTTTCCCAAAGAGTTCTCAATAGCACCTCACTTTTATCACATATGCTTTTGGCACATGTTGTCCTCCTTTCACCTATATAGCTGGGCCAAAGGGAAAGAACTCTAAACTTCTACTAAGTAGAACTTCAGATTTGGGGGAGCATCCATAGTTTTCTTCTTTTCGAGCGATGCCCCAATCAAATTGGCTTTTTGCCCAAAAACAAATTGAACTTGGGAGGCACCTCATCTAATTAATAGGAGAGGTGAATACAAGAGGTTGAAGGGTATTGGGATCAAGGTTCTCTACCAACTTGCCTATTATCTATCCTAGAGCTGGGATACCTAGTGATGGTTCTATTAATTAGTGAGCGGGTGCCCTCACAATTCTTTTTTTTATTTTAAAGATGAAGCCATTTGATTGGCCCATCACCACCAATATTTTTGGAACATTGGGCACTAACTACCCCCACAGAGAAGCCTAAATTTGCTTCAGAACCCAAAATAAAATTGTGCTTTCTCATGCTTCCCTTACGTTTTTAGTTTATATACATGGGAGATGAACTTTGGGCAAACCATACGGGATAAAACCCAGGTGCTATTGGGAACATCTTGGGGAACCAATCTGGGAACAAGGGAAAAAAAAACAAATAATCCTGTTCCCCCGCACCCCCTCCAAATAGAAAAAAACTGGATCGTTCATTTGTGCATACTGAGCCTTCCCATTGCCTGCATGAAATTTCCATTTGCAGAACTGTTTGTTGCCATTTTCGGCCTGGGCTAGTACCCCCATATAAACTGTGGGTGCTTATTCTTCAGAGGTGTGCCCATAATCTAACTTGAAAATAATAGTCTTGGGTACTGCAGTACCTCGTCAACTTTGATGCATGTTTATCGAATAACTAAATAATTTTGAAATTTTCATTTCAACAACTATTACATTCTTGAATATATTCAACATTTTCTTTCAAAAAAATTTAATATTTAAAAATAAAAGTTTGAAAACTTCAACATTTTTTTAAATAATATAATGAGGGTCAAAGCAGCCAAAGTAATAAGGTAAACAAAAATAATAATTAGTGTTGAAGCTGCCAACGTAGTAAGTAGGGTAATAAAAAATAATTAGTGTCAAAGCCACCAAGTAATAGGGTATTCAAAAAATTAAAAATTAAGAATATGCATTCAGAACACATAGGTCTCCACACTTGTGAGGTTAGATAATAATAGTGTGAGAAAAAATGGGGGTGGAGGAACAGAGTCAAAAAAAAACAAAAACTTTAGTGCCTTGTCTGTTCCCATCAATGTGTTCCCATCAAGTTCCTAAGGGTTTCCCCCCCAAGGTTCCCAACGTGTTCTTGAAGATGTTCTTAATAGGACCACACTTTTACCCCCTAAATAATTAATAGAAGCAAAAAAAATACCGTTGGTAGGTCCTCACAATATCTAATGTTATATGTTGAGACCAACTTTGACCCATTACACCACAATAAAGTCCAAAGAGACACTCTAAATTTTCTAAATAGAGAGGCCTATAATTTTCACTATAAAACACCAAAACATTATTGGAGACCAACTTTGATCCATTACGTCATGATAAAGTGCAAAGAGACACTCTAAATTAATATGAGAGAGAGAGAGATTGAGTCCCTAAACTCTAAAACATCTTATAATAGACAACATAAATAAATATAAGGGCCACTTTATACAAGAGTCTAGGGACAGTAAATTAAACTTTGAATAGGACCATTCTTCACATTTTTAAAAATAAAATAAAATCTTAATGTACAATGCCTTTTTCTAAAGGCTTGGGGTCCAATTCCAGGGTCCAATATCAAAAATATGTCATTGACATTGGAGAGGATTAAGGTTAACCTTTGGTCCTTTTTTTTTCCTTTTTTTTTAATGATTTTTAAAATTTTCTGTTTTCATTTTCATTTTGTGCACTTGAAAAGGCTGAAAATACTCTTTTTCTAACAACCACCTTGCAAGGATTTACAATACCAGCCATGCTTTATCTCTAGAATTGATCAAAAAATTGGGGAAGCTGGTGTGCTCTCATCAATCTCCTCAATTCATAGATGCATCTTTCATTTGAACAAAATTTGAGCAATAAGGATTCCAAAAAACAATGAAAAAAAAACGAATAAATGACTAACCTTGACCCCTAGCGTAGACTTTAGTTCTCCAAACTATGAACCTTTTTTTTAAACTGGTTTTTTTTTTGGTTTGGACCAATTGGTTTTCCTCCAAAATGATGCTATGCAGGCTAAATCACAATTTGATTTGTCTTCATCTTGGACCTTTGTCTAAAAGCTTTGGGACCAATTTAAAGCTCTTGACCAATAGGAAGGCTCAATTTTATTGGACCTTGTTGTATGAATCCTTATCTAAAATGGTCCTAAATAGATAGGTAGGAAGATGTGGTGTCCATACATTACGCAAAAAAAACAAAAAAAAAATTATGATTACAATTTTAAAGGTACCTATGATAATAGAGGTAGACACCTATGGTGGGCCCTTATGGTGTACAACTGCAAAGCAAGGCCAAACCAAAAAAGAAAAAAGGTGGTCCAAAGGAAGAAACTGTAGGGAAGTAGGTAGGTAGGTAGGTACTTGTAGTGCGCAACTGCACAGGGGCGAGTTGGGGGGACGAGTGGGGGGGACAAGCAAAATGGATTCTCCAAGAAGCAGAAGTTGCTCACTAATTGGTGGATAGAAAAAAACGTTTGGGGTTTTTGGCCCTTGTTTGCGTTGCGTTGCAATGCTCAAGATGCACCACCGGTTTAGTACTCTTTGCTCTTGAGTTTTGTACAAGAATTGGGATTTTCCATGCTTGTATAAATTTGGAAGCTGCAAATTTGGGACATTTTGGAGATGCCGGAACTGAAGCTGAAAAACAAGGAACAAAATTCCATTCTTGTCTACAGTGTTTGATCGTCGTCGTCGTCGTCGTCGTGGTTGTTGTTGTGATTGTTGTTGTTCCAGCTCGTTTGTGGGTTTTTGGCTTGCAAGTTTTGACGACAAAAGAAAGAATTGGAGCAAAATTTCATGATGATCAACTCGGTGGCAGATTTGGCAGACGGAGAAGTGGCAGCAATAGCAACCACTACACCTACTGTATTTGTGCCTGCAGTGGTGGTGAGCATGCCCAAGAATTTGGAGCAGAACTTACCACAACGAAGTGCAGCAGCAAGGGGAGATCTGAGTTCATTGGACGACTCCGCAGCAGTAGAAAATGTGTTGAGTTGCTGGACTGAAGTGTGTGAGCAATGCTGGCTTTCAGGACCCACAATTCTCATGCTCCTGCTGCAGTACCTCACGGGATTGACGGTGGTCACCTTTGTGGGTCGCTTGGGTGCTTCTTATCTTGCTGCCATGAGCATGGCCACTTCCTTTGTGGGCATGGTTGGGTTCGACGTCCTGGTACGCACGTGGTTCCCCACCGAAGACAGACAGCGAGAAGAGAGAAATTGCAGGAAAAATTTCAAGAGATTTTTCCTCAATCTGTGTGTTTCATTTTCTTTTGCAGACAGGACTGTCAAGCGGACTAGAGACTTTGTGTGGACAAGCGTATGGAGCAAAGCAGTACCATCTGCTGGGAATCTACTTGCAACGAGCCATATTCGTCCTCCTTGTGGTGGCAATACCCATCTGCTTGGCAAGCTTCTACATGGCACCCATCCTGATTGCCTTCGGTGAAAACCCAGCCATTGCAAATAATGCACAGCTTTATGGCCGATGCCTACTGCCTTGCATCCTGGCTTTTGCAGTCATGATGCCCTTTGTCAAGTTCTGTCAATCGCAGCGGATTGTGGTTCCTCTGATGTGGTGTGCGGCTGCGGCTTGTTTGCTGCAATTCCCTCTCTGCTTTCTCCTCATCACCAAACTCAATTGGGGTTATCAAGGTGGTGCTGTGGCCATAAGCTTGTCTACCATTCTCGATACCGTTATCCTTGTAACCATCCTGAGATTCTCACCCAAATGCAAGAAGAGCTTCACCTCCTTGTCACTTGAAGCACTGCACGATTTGCGAGGGTTCTTCAAGCTGGCTGTACCTTCTGCTTTGATGATGTGGTAGGAAAGCAAAGTCTTCCCTTGCTGCTTGCTTGCTATGTAGGGTTCCTTGCATATCATGAGGGTAGGTAGGGTTCAGAGTGGTGATCATCTAGCAAGGTAGTCATCATCCAAAACCTGGCCACATGCATGCAAAGTAGGTTTTTCTCTTCTTCACATGAGTGAACATTGTTCTTGAGCAGTTATCACTTGGTTTTCTAGGGTTCTGGATCCAGGGTCATTTGCTGTCACACCACTGACAAGTAGGTACGCAATGAGGGATGGAGTAGGGACCTCAATGATTTCCACTGTGAACTCCTAATGCAAGACCTAATTTGAGGATTTTTTTCTTTCTGTCATGTGCATTCTTGATGGGTTGACAAAATCATGAGCAACAGCTTGGAGTTGTGGATGTTTCAAATTCTGACTCTGCTGGCTGGACTGCTACCCAACACTGAAATTGAAATGGCAGCATTTGTCATCGGGTATGTTTGCTGCTTTGGATGTTTTTGCTTGTTTGGGAAAGTCTGTTGAGAAGGAGAAGTGCTAATTTGACCAGGGCTTGCACATCTGGTAGTAGGTATGCAGGATTCAAATTATAGTTGGAAGCCATGACAGTTTAGTTGCAGAGTACCTGCACAATTGCTAACAATGCACTGAGGAACTGTGTGAGGTGGGTCTTCTGTTTCAGGGTGTCGCTGTTTGCACTCTCCCGAATGATATCAGTAGGTCTCAGTGTTGGCAGCAGGTAAACATTGATCATTCATTATCCTAGTACATCCTTTCTGTAAAATGGAACCCTGGGAGAAAAAAAGAAAAAGGTAAGGACTCTCAAGGAAGTGTAAAATCATGTTGATTTGTTGTGTCCCTTCACTATCAGGACAGATTGACTCATTGGGAGAGTCCAGCTGTTGGTGCATTACCTGATTCTTTTTTACCCTTTGCCTGGGACAACAGAAAGATGGTGCTGAGCTATGACTCTTGCTCACTTCAATTTTAGGCTAGTACCATGTCCTTTGAATTGCTTCAAATGGTGATACCCAAGTCCTCGGAGGAGGATTCTGGAGAAGCTCATAAGCTTGTATGTAACTGGTAAATTGACTCACAAGTGAAGAAGAAGATTGCTTTGAGTGAAATGCATACAACCAAGTGATCTTGTATTGCTGTTATCTCAACATCTAAAATTGAATCCGGATGTGCAGTGTGCGAGTTTCCAATGAACTGGGAGCAGGACGACCTCATGCAGCCAGATTTGCAGCAGTTGTTTCCATGGTCATGGTAATTGTTGTTGGACTTGTAATGGCTATTATTGTCCTATTTCTGCGTAATGTGTGGGGGAGTGCCTTCAGCACAGAACAAGAAGTTCTGGACCGTGTTTCCAGGAGTGCACCATATCTTGCAGCTCTTGGTTTTGTGTACTGCTGTCAACAGGTTCTTTCAGGTTATCCAACAACTCCTAAGCTCAAATCCTTCTTGTATTGAAGTTTTTAGGAGGGGAGTCTCAGAAACCTATCTGTAGATGGTGGAATATATTTCAGGTTCTTGCTGTATTTGCTCTCAAGTACACTAACTTCTTGTTTTTCATCAGGATTACAGAAAATGTGCTATGGTCCGTGTTTGCAGGTGTGGTGAGAGGAATTGGATGGCAAAAATGGGGTGTGTATGCCAATTTAGGAGCATACTATGGCATCGGTTTGCCAACAGCCGTTGTCCTGGTCTGCATGTTCCAGTTTGATGGCAGAGTATGTTTTCTCCCTATCTTTAAATCATGAGTTTTTTTGTAACAAATTCTTTGGAAACAAGTGAATGGCAAACATGTGTCCTCCTCAAACCTTCACTTAATACCAAAGTTCACTCACAATTCATAGTTCAATCATATACATCATTTGCCAACCTCCAACCCTAACTCTGAGCAATATAAGTGATTGCTCTATCATATTCTTGTCATGTTCATTTGGCTTTGCTGAAACTGACAAATTGGTTACCTTCACAAAGCTTGTGCTGCTGTTGTTGGGGAATTTTCTCGGGAATTCCATAGTTACAATGTTGCATGATGTTTGTGAAACAGAGTGCAGTAGATGCCTGAAGAAAAGGGAATGCAAATGAGATTCTCATTTTGATCTGAGATATAATCAGCATCTGAAAGCAGTACAACTGGTTTGAATGTTGTAGGGACTTTGGATTGGGATGTTAGCTGGTGTGGTAGCACAGACAGTGGCCCTCACCATCATCACCCGCAATGCCCATTGGGAAAATTTGGTACGCTTTAGTCCTCTCCCTTTCTCTATAATTCTTTGCATTTCTTTCTCTCCATAATTCTAGAATCTAGTTCTGTAAATTGAAATGTGGGTTGGTGCAAGGAAGTCATATGTCCCTTTTGATCATTACAAGTGGATGGGAAAAAGGCTTTGCAATTTGTTGTTTTTCCAACTCCTAACAGGATGAGTGGAAAAATGCAGTCAAAGGAAGCTTTGAACCGCGTTTTTACATCAGAATCCAGCTTCCTTAGTACCACGGTGCCACTTCTTGATGATAAGGCAAGATCTCTTTTGCACCCATGTTTCACAATTCAGGTTTGATCTAGTAATTTCATTTTCAGAAATAGATAGCACTTGTTTAGGATGCATCCCACATGACTGGATCATTTCAGGCATTATCACTGCATGCATAGTGGACCCTGAACCCTATTTGTCTGTCTTGGGTGAATGCAGGATGCTTATGCAGATCATTAGCATGTTCATTTCAAGAAGACAGGAGATGCAGAAATGTCCATAATAGTGTGAAGGTACATTGAAAGTAGAGAGCACCGAGGAGCTTTTATACCCACCATTGGTGGCTCATGATGCAATTGTTTGAGAAGTTTTTGCCAAATTAAGCAACTGTAAAATTCATCATTGGATTGAGAATTACTTTGACTAGATGTGCAAAGCTACACTACATGTACAAAGCTTCTTTGTGCACACAATTACATGAGGCAGAAAATGTATGACCATTTTCAATTATATAAATATCATGGCCAAAAAAGTACTTTCCTTTTGGAGCCTTTATATTAAGGATGTGTGAATTTTGCTTTTGCCCAGATTTCATCTAATTAGTGGCCTGTAGAATGACTTGAATTGAATTCAAAATTTTCATGTTTGGGTGGAGTTAGACAGAGCAACGTTGGTTCTTCACTTCAATTATGGTGTGTGTGTGTGTGTGTGTGTGTCTCCTTATAGAGATTATTGATGGTGTAAACCAGGTTTTTCTTTTTTAAGGTATCTCAGTCATGTTTTTGCCATGTAATATGTAGAGGCATTTTAGTACTTAACAAAGCTTATTAAAGGCATTAAGGAATAGGTCTAAAACACACAAGATTTAGGTTGAAACCAATTGGATTGAAAGTCTACTGAAACATGGAGGTGCAGGAGTTTGAATTTTGCTCTTTCTGATTTCAACATCAATTCATCCTCTTAGTTTTTTGCATCAACACATCGATTAGTCACCCTTTCCTTGGATTAACTAGAAGGCCCCAATTGAACTGCAATGTCTTTGTTGCATGATCTTGAATGGCCACCAGTGGAGATTGTTATGTTGTCACAAGAGCTCACAAGAACTGTGAGCTCCTTAATTTTAGATTCAAATGGGGTTCTACAATAAAACTTTCAGATCTGATGGAATCAAGTTTCCATGACTTGTATGTCTACCTACTCTCTTGGCATAAGAGCCATTCTTACGCAAACTAAGTTTGGATATCACTAATCTATGTCACAAATATTCTCCTTGCTACCCATCTTAATATTTGTGTTATTTGCTATTTTCCAACTAGGGGGAATTTGTTCAAAATATCAATAGTACAAATGATAATTTAAAGGTCTTACCTATTGAATGAAATATGCCCTCATTAACAAAGCATCAACACATACGGTCCTAATGCAAGTATGATTAGTTTGGCCATGATCTCCCCTGTTTTTGTTTGCTTTCTAAAAAGCCTATTGTTAATTGTTTGGATTCTAAGCTAGAGCTATTTTAACAAATTGCTCTTCAACTTTAGCCTTGCATGTTGGTGGATTAATGATTCCAAGGTAAGGTTTTTATATCAATTGTATGTTTATTTTTGAAATCAACTAAGTGACAACAATTGTGCAAATAAATGTCTAGCTTCACATTGTGTTATCATTTATGGATTACAATTTTTATTGACATACGAACCATATAGTGGAACTTACATGTTCGTATTGTTGAACTATATGATTGCAAGTTAAACAAGAGCATGATAATTCAATCCACTACAATGGTGGATGAAGAATGAAACTCATTTTCCAATAGTTGGTTTCTTAGCTAAACAAACTTTGGGGATTTTTCGTCAAATTGGAATGAGTTTTATACTTGCAAGTCTACTTATTGTTTTGCAACACCAAAAAAACCACTGTGAGCACAAAAGACTACCACAACCAAGTATTTCCAATGTGCACAAGAACAAGATAAACCATAACAAAAAAGGCTTAAACTTCAATCTAACCACACAGCGACAATATTTTAAAACAAACAATATTACTCCATAATCTAAAGATTTTTGTAAATGACAATCTTCAATTAGGTGTAAATGCTTCATCCTTGGAAGAAGTTAATGTTGTGTACTTGAAACATTTATTCCAAGCATTAATAATGGTACACCTTTCATAATTACCTTATGATGGACATAAGGTAAGTTCATGATCCACTTACCTTGCAATTACTTTAAGTGTATTTTGAATATGTCCTCCCATGGTATATTCAATGCTAATTACATTACCATCAAAGTAATTTTGTTTTAAAAGCCACATATATGCATTTACCTCAAGGGTGGGCTTCCTCTCAAAAAAAAACTGAATTGTATGTTAAAAACCTTAAATATATTTAAATATTATTATACCTTCCCAAAACTAGTTATTATTTATGATCTTGCAAACTTTAAAACTTCATATGACCAAATTTGTCAAATGATGGAAAGTTAAAATGTATATAAAAAATAGAAAACAAATTGCTCACACATTAGCTAGTCTAGGAAAGCATTAATAATAAAAATCACATGAAACAAGGCATCATGTTTAGGTTTAAACCCTTGCCATGAATTTGAAGCATCCTTACAATAGAGTTTTATTAATGAAGTTTTGATACTTAATTTACCAACAATGGTGAAAAGAAAGAATATGGAAAGAGCAAAAAAATCTTTGGTGGTACCACTAAGAATGTCACACCTTCATTTATTATACCCATCGATTATAAAGAAAACACTTCAATAAAAATTTCACTTGCATTTTTTAGTGAGTAAATTCATTGGGTTGTATAAATGTGGAAAATTTAACAATATCAAGAAAACTATATATTTTGATGTTCCTAATCATTGAATTTAGAAAATGTTTCAAGAATATAACAATGTTTCCTTTCCTTGAACTTTTGGATCAAGAACACAAGTTTGAAACATGTTTTAAGCAAAAATTTCTAGAATACCTTTGATGGTATTCTATTTGAAATTTTTATGTAATTAATTGAATAGGTATAATATAATAATGAATTTTCAAAGTTCAGGAATGATTATGAAAAGGGCCATTACAATTAGGAAAATAAATGTGTGGTAATTCCCATTTTTTGCTAATTCCAATGAACATTTTAAGCCATGTACTTTGATGTGCAATGGATAAACACATGTAAAACCATTCATGAAAACTGTATAAATGTAATTTGGAAAAGGAATGAAAAAAAAACTCATTTATAGAATAAATTCTAAAATCACACAATAAACACAACAACACATCTTGGGTTTTACAACAAGTTAATAAAACGACTATTATCTTTTTTACTACAATTGTAACTACAAGTTCATGTTAATGATTACAAAGTTGTAAAAGACATCATGATGTCACATGGCATTATCATTTTGCGACTATAATCGATATCACGACTTGATGGTTTTTACAAAAATATCAAATTTTCAAATATGTATTTTCAATGTATTTTTAATCATCCAAAATTAGGTAATAACAAAATTCCATTCATTCTTGCAACTTTTGGTGAATAATAACAACTTATGGTCATGTGATGCTGATGTGGCATGCCACATGGCAACAAGGTTGACTAATAGTCACAACATCTCATGACTTGTGACACTAACTTCACATCATGATTCATATTATTAACTTGATGAATTAATTTCATTTATTAACTAATTGAAAATATTATTATCCTTTGCGATTAATAACAACTTGGTCTTCCATGTGATGATGACATGGCATGGTAACAAAGTGTCATAAATTTTCATGGCAATCCATGATTTTTTGTGACACCGTGAGTTTTTGTGTCTTTTGAATTTATGGCACCAATATTTGTCATAGCATGCCATTTTTTTTGTTTGCCATGAGGTTTTTGAAGTCATGAATTCACATGCATGTGTATGTGTACTAAAGAATCTATTGTTAATTGTAATTATGACTACAATATTAATAGTTATTTTGAAAAAAGTGACACATAACTCCTTAGTTTTTTAACTATTTAACACATTAACCTAGGTTAACATACCTATTAAATTAACCTATGTATGTAGGTTATTTAGTAAAAAACCTGTTTTGTAATATAAGCTACCTTGTAAGTTACTTAACTAGACATAATAAATTTATTACATCTAGTATGTATAAATATACTTATAATAGGTTACCCTACTAATAGGTTAACCTAGGCTAGGTTAATAATTAATAGTATAGGTTGACAAATTAGTTCATTTTAAATCAACCCAGGGAGGTCTAAGTCTAGGCTAGGTTGGTAGGTAATAGGTAGGTTGATTTAGGTCAACCTAGGGTGGCCAAGGTTAATTCAAGGCTAACAATTTTGAATTTTATAACTTTGTGTTAAATATAATTACTATAAAAAATGTGATAATGCATTGAATGAAGATTGGAAACCCAAAGTGAAGGTGAAAGGTTCAAATCTTCATTTTTACAACCTATGATATTTAAGCCACTTAGGCTTAAGTTAGGTAGCCTAGTCTAGGCTTTTTGGGCTAGGAGTCCAACATTTATTTTTTTATCTAGGCCACTTAGCTTAGGTTAGGTAGCCTACGTTACCTAACATAAGTAGTTATCCTAACTAGGTTAAGTTAGTTTGATTTTTGGCTAGGAAAGCTAGGCTAGGTTGACTTTTACTTACGTTAATTACATGGGTTAAACTAGGTTGACTTTTGGTCATGTGCAATGACTCATAATGTGTTTATAGATTTTTTATGCATGCCATCCATCCATAAAGGCGTCTTTTGTAACATTTAGTTGAATTAAATAACTAAGTTGAAATGACATGCACTTTACACGTCATACCAAG
>Ga0209208_10010454_pt1 | contig 12037 bp, 11 predicted proteins | sample S1TSphfallax_3_FD_187694 | JGI IMG/M metagenome (GOLD analysis project Ga0209208, IMG submission 187694) | Host-associated microbial communities from peat moss isolated from Minnesota, USA - S1T2_Fd - Sphagnum fallax MG (SPAdes) (version 2) | ecosystem: Host-associated > Plants > Peat moss >...
TTTAAAAAAAAAAAACAATCACTAGGTCCAACTATGATTAAACGAATTATTGGTTCCTTATAAGCTTCCAATCATTAATTTTCAAAGTTTTAAAATTTTGTGCAAACATTACTTGAACTTAAATTCTCATAGAACCTTCAACCTTTATTATTTATGAAAATTAACATTTTCATTTTATTTAAATAAATAAAGCCTATTTTCATGATAAACTTTAGATGACACAAACATAACCCTTCATGTAAACCAATAATTGGACTACTTTTACCTCACAAACATTAGTAGGACAATTCATTTGGTTTCTCATGGTGTTTGTTCTAATATACTCCTTGTAGCTTTTTTTGTTAGCAAAATTCTGCCAAAAAGTGAAATATAAAATTTAAAAAGCTAAAATAAGAGAATTTTTAGTTTTTTTAAAGTGCCAACTTTTTCATAAAAATTGCTAGATTTCTATAGATGGTTCAAAGTAGGTAGTCAAAACATAGAAAGATGTTTAAGTTTTTTTCTTTTCATATATAGTTTATATCAAATTTGGCTAAATATTTTTATGGAAGATCATCATTTTAGCTACATAAAAAATTGACAAAAGAAAATGTTGACTCCTCATGTCCCAATGAGGCAAAATCACGTTTGATCCTCCTTGTTTTATAGTGTCCTAAAATGATCAAGTGTTCAACATTTAACTATCCTTTAAACCGTTGGTTGTCCAAAAAGTGCAAAAAAGACCTTGTTCAATAGCTTGCATGTTTGTTAACACTTAATTTATCTAAATTATGTTTAAATAAATTGTGTTAAAATTTTTTAACATGAATATTTTAATAATTGAAAAACATAGTTTTGTAACCATAGAATAAATCACTTTTTTTTATAATAGCTTTTAGTTTCTTTTGTCTTCAAGTGAACCATTCATAGAGAGATAGTTTACTCAAATTCTCATATGAACCATTATTTTCCTCTTGGGGTTTTGTTAAAGGTCTTCAAATAGTGGAATGTTCTAGTGGCATCACCATGTTTCTTCATGGTTGCAAAGACGACGAGAGACCAAAGATACGTTCAAAATAATTTGTGTATATAACTTGTCTCTTTGTTTCGTAGAATTTGGAGCATCATCTTCAAATATCTTCTTGTTTAATCTTCTTTTGTAAAACCAAAATTGCTTGAACTTTGTTTTCTTGGACTTCCTTTGAGAGTGTTTGTAGCTCTTGAACTCTTAACAAATAGTTCAATCACAGTTGGACCTAATGTTAAACATGAGCTGTGAACATGCTCTAGATATTTTGTGTGCTTTTTATAAGTAGAGGGTGTTCGATAGCTTTACCTAGAGCTGAGATAGCTTTGCAGAGAGCTGAGGTCATCTATTTTGTGTGCTTTTTCAAAGCAGAGGATGTCAACAGCTTTGCAAAGATCTGAGGTAGCTTTGGAGAGAGCTGAGGTCATCTTTATTTTGAGGCATGATGTTGTTGCAAGTGAGGGCTCTTCGACTACGTTTACTCCTTTTTCATTTCTTTCTCTTTCTGATATGCTTCTTGCTTGCGATGGTGGGGGCTTTAGAACATGATTTGTTGCGGTGCTCTTTTGTGACTCGCTTTGGGTTTTGATCTTTTGACTTGGACTCTCTCTTTGTTCATTCTTTCCCACCCGCTTGCTGGGTGCTTTGGGTTAATGGAGTTTGCCAGGGTTTCATCATTTTCTTTTCTTGTCCATTCAGTGAAACATGGAAGCAATCCTTTTTGTTATTTGCTTAACTGCCATTTTGATAATTGCAAATGGTTTAATATTCCAAAGCTTCAAAAACACTTTTTAAAAACTTGACAAAAGGTTTGCAAAGAAATGTAAAAATATAAATAAATAAATAAATAAATATAGAAATGCAAATAGGTGTGAATTAAATGAAGTGAAAAGTGTGAAAAAGAACTTGCCAATGTTAGCATACAAAACTAGAAAACAAAAAAAAAATGATTTTTTTTAATGGGGATTCATTGCAGTTGTACTATTATTGCAAACAGAGAAACAACTTCATCAGCAAAAGAGAGGAAAATGAATTATAACAAAACATTCCAAAAAATGGATGTCTTTCTTTGAATTGTTTCAAAAACCTTCTACAATTTCACTCAGCTTGCCAAAAGAACTGGAATTTTTTTCCAAAAAATGAAATTTTTAGAAATTGAATAACTCAATGCTAAATATGAATTGTGAGCTATTTACCTTACCTACCTACAACTAACAATTGGCACTTTTTGCTAAAATTGTATTGAAAATATAGGTATAGCAAATTAGCAATGGGTGATTTTTATTCAACAAAATTTGTCATTTTTGGACAGAAATAAGAGATTAATACTTTTTTGGAATTTTTTTTTTCTAGTGGGAAATTGATTAATTCGCCAAATTTTCGATATCACAAAATTGGGAGAAAAAAACACGCCATGTGTAACATAGGTCACTAAGAAACTAACTCAGAAAATTATTCCCAAAAGAAAAGAAATAAAGAAAAAAATAATTAAAAAAAGAAAAACTTGGGTCTCTACTAAAATTAGACTTACGTTTTCTTTGAAACTCCTCCAATAATTGGTCACCCAAATAAATATAAATAAATAAATAAATAATAAAAAAGCAATCAGGGCATAGGACAAACTCCAAAGACCATATAACCGTTAAGGGAGCTGCTTTCCGGCTGATAAGGCATATCCGGTCCGTATTGACTACAGGTGGAGAAATCACAAACTGACACGTGCATCACCAGTCCCGAAAGCCCAATGCATGTGGGAAACAGTTGGCGTTCACACTGACAGAGTCCGAATTGCCGTCACACCGGCGCACACCGTACCCCCCAATTGCTGCCCGTCAAAACTGCCCGCCCCGACTGAGCGCTTGCTGACTTGCCTTCCCTTGCTTCCCTGCTTCCTGTTCCGTTCTCGTTCTCTCCTGCTCTTGTGATCCTTGTCGTTGGCGTGATTTTTGTGGTTGGTGTGCATGCAGCTGTCGGATTTAGAAGACCTGGTTTGCTGGTCGATCACATTTTGATTATACTCATTCTTTAGCAAATCGAAGTTGCAGCATTTCCCCCCCCCCTCATTTGCAGTAGTAGTGAAGAAGGACCGAGGAGGCATCATCTATCTGCTCGTTTCAAGTGTGTGAAACAGAGGTTTTCTTCACGGGTATAGTTGAAGTTTACAAATAAATTCAGCAGTGGTTTGAATTGCAGAGTGAATTCGGATCTGTGTTTTTCTTTTCTTTTTTTGGCTTTTTTTCTTTCTTCAGCTGGATTTTTAAATAAAATAAAATAACAAGCGATGGGGAATAGCAATGGGAAATCTATGGGGGCATGTTGCAAGTGTTTGCCCCGTCCGCATCATCTTCATCATGGAGGAGCTGCTCCTGACATTGGGACATTGCCAGCTGAAGCTCCAACCCCAGTGTTGTTGCACGGTGTTCTCGAGATCACCATAGCGGAAATGGACACAAGGCGTCTTCCCGAGTTCCTCCAGGTTTGGTTTCTGGTCTCACAAGGAGTTTTGGTACAAAAACTCCCTGTGTGCTTGAATTGTGGGAAAGCCTCTCAGTTATCCCTGTTAGAAATCCATCTTAGAACCAATGTCAAAGGGATCAATGTCATTCGGTATCCCGCTTGAATAGGTGCTTTCCAACCAGGGAAAATATTACCAACTTCTGGGCCTCTAACAATGGTTCACAGTGCCCTTATAGATGGCATAATTGAACTTTCCCTGTGAGGCTGGCTCCCTGGGAAGGAATGTTGCAAAACTCCCTGTGTTGCACAATTCCCTGTTTTTAGTCGATTCTTGGAGTTGAAGTTAGACAATTTTCCCACAAGGAAATCATCCAAGAGCTCCTTATGTCTCAAACATGAAACCTCAATCTCACCCATTTCCCATTTTTGCTTTGCATTCCCCCCCCCCCTTCTCTCTCTCCCCCAAATTATGACCAGCTAGTAAATGAAGCTCGTGTATAGAGAGCGAGAGAGAGAGGGCGGGTTTGATTCCACCATTTTTTTATTTTATTGTGCAGGCTGTTGAAAATGGTCTAGGGGGTTTGATTGCTACTGTGGAGCTACCGCCAGTGAGAGTGGCACGCACTCTGTCTGCAAGTAGAGCGAAGACAGTCAGCTGGCATGAGTCCTTCAGAGTTTTCTGTGCACATGAAGTTGCATCCATTGACGTGCTTGTGTACTCTGGGATATTGTACAAGGGGAGAGCCAAGGTTGCAGTCTCTGAGAGCCTCCTCAGTGGAGAGAAACTGGATGGGTGGTTCAATCTTGAAGCTGATCATGAGGGAACAGCAAAGATACATCTCATCATGCAGTTTCAGGCAGCAAAATTGGACAAGTATTGGAATGCAGGTTTGGCAGGTGGCACATTTGAAGGCGTGTCGCATACCTTCTTTCCCCTGAGAAAGGGATGCAAAGTTACACCCTACAACAATGCACACATTGATGATTCTTTCTCTCCCAACATCATGCTTGAAACTGGCAAGCTTTACCAACCTGGGAAAGCTTGGGAAGATCTCTACTGGGCTCTTGATCATGCCAAACACTTCATCTACATTGCTGGCTGGTCTGTCAATGCGCGAATTTCTCTTGTTCGGGATCCTGAAGGGAGAGAGCTGCCTGGAAACTTGGGTGAAACTTTGGGCAGCTTATTGATTCGGAAAGCAAATCAGGGCGTCAGCGTATTGTGTCTTGTCTGGGATGACAAAACAGATAACCTAGATAAACATCGACCAGGCATAATGCACTCCCATGATGAAGACACGGCTGCATATTTCAGGAATACCAAGGTGAAGTTTCTACTGTGTCCTCGGAACCCAGATGCTAAAGAGTTCCAGTTGGCTGAAGGGTTTATCTTCACACATCATCAAAAGGTAGTGGTCATGGATTACCCAGATCTTGTTCCTGATTCAAATCAACGCCGGTTGGTTGCATTTCAAGGAGGTATAGATCTTTGTGATGGTAGGTATGATACACCCTCGCACCCGCTCTTCAAACACCTCACTACTCTTTTCAAAAATGATTTTGCCCAAGGCAGTATTCCAGGTGCCAGTCTGAAGCTGGGTGGACCACGAGAACCTTGGCATGATGGTTACTCAAAGCTCGAAGGATCCATAGCTTGGGATGTGCATACCAATTTCACACAGCGGTGGTTGAAGCAAGCTGGTAAGGAGAGGTTATCGTTTTTGGTGCCCATTGATGACACTGCAATCTTTTGTCCACCATCAGCAGTTACAGATGAAGATGACACTGAAGCATGGAACGTTCAGTTGTTCCGCTCGATTGATGACACCTCAGTTGTTGGGTTTCCCCAGGAACCAGCTGATATTCTAAAGCTAGGCCTCATTCGTCAAGCAGCTGGAAATGTGACAGATCGTAGTGTTCAGGATGCTTACATCCAAGCAATACGACGAGCAAAACGGTTTCTCTACATTGAGAATCAATATTTTCTGGGAAGTTCTCATGCATGGGATTCAAGCATCAAGGATGATTCGGCTACACAGCTGATACCCCTAGAAATTGCACTCAAGATTGTGAGCAAAATTCATGCGGGTGAACCATTCAGTGTGTATATAGTGAATCCTTTGTGGCCTCATGGGTCACCAACAAGCACTTCAGGTCAAGATATTTGTCTGTGGCATCGCAAGACACTGGAGATGATGTATAGGATGATTGCCAAAGCTCTGAAAGACACAAACCGTCTGAATGAGCATCCAACAGACTACCTTGGCTTCTTTTCTCTGGGCAATAGAGAGGCTCCGGAACCAAATGAGTATGTGCCAGAACAGCGACCCAAGAAAGGCACCAATTACCAGATGTCACAAGATAATCGGAGATTCATGATATATTGTCATGCCAAAATGATGGTTGGTGAGTATCCACTGACGGTAACCCTTCTCTGCATCTTGTTCTAATCCATATATCTTGATCATCTTCTTCCACCTTCAAGTGTAGCATACAATCCAGTTTTGCACATCAGAACCATTTGAGTGGTCACCTTAGAATACCAGAGACACTAACATAGTGTTCTGAATGGGGTATTCATCTTTTACAGTTGATGATGAGTATGTGATCATTGGCTCAGCAAATATCAATCAGCGATCTATGGATGGTGGTCGTGACACTGAAATTTCGATGGGCGCATTTCAGCCATGTTACACTGTTGGGCAGTCACCAGACTATGTCCCCCGTGCTGGTGTCTATGGGTTCCGGATGTCAATGTGGTTCGAACACTTGGCATTACGTGAGGAAGTGTTCAATAAGCCATGGACTAAAGAGTGTATGAAGAGGGTGACTGAACTGGCAACTCAATACTGGGAAGAATACTCAAGGCCTGAGCCAATCACTAATATGAAGGGCCACTTGCTGAGATACCCTTATGTTATCAAAGAAGATGGCATGCTTGGCAATGTTCCAGGCTTTGAATGCTTTCCTGATACGAATGGACATGTGCTGGGTGCTGGGAAGCCTTGCTTACCCAGAATTTTAACTGTCTAAACCATTTAAAGTTTGGAAATGCGCCTGTCTCATTCTCACTTCCATGAGCCATTTTTCAGAACATGAAATGGAGTCCATCTGCAGCAGTCTGGATGGCTCGTGAAGATAACTTAATAAGTTTGTTGCATCTTTGGAATACAGAACACTTTGATGCCAAACTTCTGATAGGTGCAAATTTGTAGGAACTAGAAAAAAACATATTTAAGTTGAATTTTAGATGTAAAGATGAAAGTAAGAAATTTTTGTTTCAAACATGGTCAATTAAGTATCTCTGGAATTTCTGCTTGATACCATTTCTTACCTTTGCCTCTCAATTGCTGAAGGGCATGGGGTGTGAGGGAAAGGATTTAGTGATTGTGGGTCAGCTGAAGTTTGTAAGCAACTGTAGACTTCTTGGCTTGAGACCCATCACTCAGTGCAGACATTAGTGGTCTACATAGGTCAGTGATACTTCTCCTTAGAAATGTGAGCAGGTTTTTCAGAAGCCCCAAAACCATGAGACTTTTGGTTTGAGACTTTTACAGCCTGTGTCTTACATACTTGATAATGTACTGAGATCGGCTTGGATATACTGCTACCAAGTGGAATCTGAAATCCATTTCTTTGTGAAGCAAGCATAAAAAGAAAATGTGATTAGCTTTGATTGGCTGGTCACAAAGATGGCCCATGTGATGACTCCTCACTCTACAATCTCCAAGATTTCATGCTTCTGGGTGGCCCAGGGGGGAATAATTAACTTGCACACTGTTTTGGATGTGCTAGACAATGGTAGAGTGTGTTGGTGGATTTGTTCTTAGTCTTACATTTATGCAATAGGAGGAATTCAAATGCTTAAACTATATCCCCTTTGTTGCAAACCAAACCACATGATACCTCACTCCTCATGAGTTTGAGTACATATTTTTGTTTAGTGCAATGTAAATGAATCCAAACCAGTTCTTAACATGAACTGGTTGAAAAAGGGCCTCAAATATCCTTAGAGAAAGTCAGCCATTTATTAGCAACATATTCCAAGATGATTCCATCTTCCACAAGGAGTTTCAAAGCTCAACTTCACCAAGTTCTATATCCAAGTAAAGGTCTAAAAAGGACTCCCAAAGATTCAAAACTTGCAATATAGGGTAAGTAGATTACTAATGAAAAATGAATTTTTAAAAACATTAGCTTGAAGTTTGTTTAGAGCCCTATAATTTCAAACATGATTGTTTCATTAATACATGATTGTTTCATTAGTTGTTCATTGACAATAGAGCTGTAATAATAGTCTGTAGGTGAAAGATGATCTTCATCCATACTTGATGACAATTTGTGCATGGCCACAAGCATGATCCCATGACAAATAAAGGAATGTCACATAAAGGCCCAATTGGTCAAAAAAATCAATTACATCAATGTACATATAGTTGCATGTATGCACACAAAAATAAAACCAAGGGAACCAATTTCATAATGTTGATGTCTAGACAACAATTTCATGACTTTCACATTCCTTTTGTAATAATAGTCAAAACATCATAATAACATAAGTTCGGCACTATATACCTGTAATTCTCTGACGTTTAAGAGCAAATGATAAGAATTGCTTATTGATTAGATTAACTCATTATAAGATTGATTAACTTATAAATTGATTATCTTCCCATTATGTCTCCAAAATGCTAGTGTTTGTTCTCATTGATAGATCCAAAATTCACTTCAAGTAGGTTAGTATGATGGCTACCCACAACTGTTCTGAATATTTCCATCCTTTGCCACTGAATATTAACATTTTTTAGTGGGCATAATAAGAACTAAATTTGACCAATTATTAGGTTTTGCAATTGATGTATGTACAAATAATGCATGTTCACAGCAGGAGGTTGTGAAGCCGGATCCCATCATGTTGGGCCCAAGCTGCTGAATGTTGTTGGCATCGAAGAGGGTGGGTAGGCATGCACATCCGCAGATCATTGAACATGGTTGTGATTTAGATGTCTCTGTTGGGAATTGTTTGGTAGATATGCATACAAGATGTGGGAGCATGGACGATGCTTGTGGAGTGTTCTTCCATATTATACCTTCATGTGATGTAGTCAAGTGCACAAGGCACTGGAACCATTTTCAGAAATGCAACAGGAAGGGGTGCACCCTGTCACTTTTGTGGGGTTGCTGAATGCATGTGCAATTGTAGTTGCACTTGAAGAGGGCACTCAAGTGCAGGAGTACTCATGAGCAGATCATTCAAAGTAGTTGTGAGTCAGATAATTTTTGGGGGGAGTAGCCTGGTCAACATTTGTGCAATACATGGGAGCATGGAGGATGCTCACCAAGTGTTGAACAAGATGCCCTCATGAAATGCTGTAGGTATCTTGAATGCAAACAGATGTGCAAAGAAGGCATAGAACCAGATGATGTCACCTTTGTTTGTCTTCTATCAGCCTGTGGCCATGCAGGTCTGGTTGATGATGAAGGCATGTGGTGTTATGGTTCTACGAGGGAAATTTTACAGGACTTCTGCAAAATTAGAGCACTGCACCTACATGGTTGACCTGCATGGTTGACCCCCTTGGCCATGTTGGCCATCTGCAGTATGCAGAAAATATGATCATGGCAATGCCCTGTAAACAAGATGCAGTTGTGTGGATGGCTTTTCTCGGTGCTTGCAGAATTCATGGTAATGTGGAGATGGGAAAACAAGCTGCTGAACACATTCTGGAATTGGATCATGAAAATGCTGCTGACTATGTGCTGCTGTCAAACAGATATGCTGTGCTGACAACTAGGATGTCAGTGAGAATGTCCTACAGCAGAGAAAGGAAGGAGATGTGAAGAAACAGCCCAGCCACACATGGATTGAAGTCAATAACAAGGAACATACTTTTATGGTGAATGATCAAAACCACCCTCAGATGACTGAAACTTTTACAGAACTGGAGACTCTGGAGATCATGCATGATGTGCCAGCTATGAAATTTGTGTTGCATGACGTCCAGAGGAAGACTTTAAAAAAAGGTGTCTGATGATCTAGTCCTTGACCTTCTTCCTGTGCTGCAGTAGCTGCAAAATGCATTCAGAACCTACATGGCAGTGAACCATTTTGCTACATTTTTACAAATAGCATTTCATTATGCCATAGCTCAGATTTCAAGGCACAAGGCATAGCAATCCAAGTTGACCTCTTGAAGATAAAATGGTTTAAGATAGAAAGCAAAATCAAAAGCATTTCCTTGCACCTAAAAAGCAGAAGAGAATATCCACCAGATTGCACAGAAAATTCCACAAAACTTCTTTTAAGGTAAATATCGGCCAGTTCAAAACATTCATGACAAGAATGATTGAGGTCACAACTCACAACCTTGAGTGTCACTCACAGAGCATTAGACCATCAGCTTCACTGACAAGTAATTATACAAAATTCTATGTCATGGTTTCTATTGCATTTCTGGAAGCAACAGGAAGAACCAGTCATAACATCAGCAGCCAGCTCTCAGAGGGATATCTAAAAATCTTGAATACTGTCCTCACTCAAACTGCAACAAGCTGGAGAGGGTAATCTTCATTTCATCTTAGCTTGGTCCTATATACAAGCAAGCATCTTGAGTAAAAGAGAACTATGGAAGTCAAATTTGAACTTTAAAAATAATTGCTCCAGCCTCAGAAGCTGCATCTAAGGCTAAGTTGGCTAGGATCCTGTGATAATGAGGACTACAGTATCATTGTTTATCTCTTGAACAAGCACCACTCAGTGTATTTCTGGGGGCACTTGCATGGGATGTTGCTCATTTTAGGACAGAAGCTTATGCATTTACAAAATCTGCAAAAATGTCTCCGGCTCTGACTCAATTCACTTAATTCCAATATATGTCAAATGTTTGCTGGCAATGCATATATGTGGTTAGCTTACAAATTCCCACTCAAATAAAGAGAACCTGAGTATGTTGCAAGGAAGATGGGCACACAGAGCAAGAGCCCAGGGACAAATTAAGGGTAGCTGCTTACAAGGTTATGAGTGCTACCTCTTCCATCATACATATTTATCAGCAAGACCAAAGGAAGTAATCAGTATTGACAGCACTAGTTTGACATCCCCCATCAAATTCCATGTCTCCAAAGGGAACTGCATGCACTTTGTTAAGTAACCCATGCAGACAGTAATGTGAATTAAACTCAAGACTCACATCCATAAGCAAGTAACATTCAGGTACCCATTTCTTCTTCATTGTCTTGAACAAACCAGCATGTTGCAAAGTTGAATAATGAATGGTAAAAGAGAGAGAGAGAGAGTCATCATTAACTACTAGGAATGAACTGATAAACCTGGATGCATGAAGGCAATCCTTTAGGGGTCGAATGCCTCTGGTGGAGGGGGTATGAGAGTGACACCCCGTGTGTCAAGTAATCTCACAAGCACTAGATAACCAACTCCCAGCAAAACTGCCACTGCTCCTGTTACTATAGCTGTTGCCTGACCTCTCTCCTGTGCTGCCTTAGCTGCATACATCCCACAGGCATATACCAGTGTTAGCGAGAAAGAGACGAAGTCAGACTAGATATATGGTTTTCAGGGTTACAAAGACATGTAAAGATTGTAATCACCACTTTCTCCTGGACCAGCCTTTCCCTTCCAAAAAACATTCCACTCCCTTCTTTTAATTATGTGTAAAAACACTTGTTCCATGACAAAACACGAAATTGTTATTCATCTAGGCTAAGTTCTCATACACCCTCACAACAAATGTCCATTCTTGGGGATCAGATATCTTATTTCAGCTAAGCAAAAAGTGAAAGTGAAGAAGGTCAATGAAGCGAAGAGAATACAGAATCCTTCCATTTCTGCCCACAAGGGCAAAACTGAGAATTATCACACCTTAACAACCCTTGAAATTCCTAAACCCAAAAACTCTAAACCCTAAAGTTTAACAAGCTTTCAAATTCCCCTAAAGAATGGCCAGGTTGCTGCAATGCAGATAACAATTGGACCCTATCTATCTACTTGGCCATTGCCAAGATGCTCAAATGCAGTGTTTGAGAGTAAGAAACCTTCTTACCTCGAGCTCTTTTCTCACTGATAGGAGGGGGGGGTTTTATTGCAGAGGTACTAGATGCTTCTTCTTCTTCTTCTTCTTCTTCTTCGGTACCAGTACTACTAGTAGTGCTTACAGCCCCTTGGTCATCTTCTTCAAGGGCTCCTATCCTTGACATCCATCCTCGACTCTTCGCCAATTCCAATGAGGAAACCAGCGAAGAAGCTTCGCTTACCCTAGTCCTCCTCTCCTTGCTGACCCATTGCAACAAAACTAGCGAGCTGGAGTTGTGACGCTTCATCATCGTGCTTGCAAACTTGGCACGAAACTGAATTGCCGACGAATACTCATGACTTGAGATCAAAACGGGGAAGAACAAATTCACTGCACATACCGTTGCCGCTACCATAGCTTCTTCACAACTCCAAATCAAACAAAACTAAACTGGGGTGCAAAATTGAGGTATCACATTCTCATTGAATGTACTATTATTGCATTCAGGACTAAACTTTTTTTTTTTTGGGGCACTTGGGAAAGT
>Ga0209208_10010455_pt1 | contig 12036 bp, 9 predicted proteins | sample S1TSphfallax_3_FD_187694 | JGI IMG/M metagenome (GOLD analysis project Ga0209208, IMG submission 187694) | Host-associated microbial communities from peat moss isolated from Minnesota, USA - S1T2_Fd - Sphagnum fallax MG (SPAdes) (version 2) | ecosystem: Host-associated > Plants > Peat moss >...
AGACTCCAAAAGGAGTAATGCAAATGTTGTCAACACAAGCCATTTTGATCTCAATTATGCATTACATCCTGAACATCCAAATGCCATTGGATCTTCTAGTGCATCCAAGATTGAGAGAAATTGGTTTGATGCAGCGCATGCAACACACATATGAGCTTTGCTATAATTTCTCATGCTGAAATAACAAAATTAGATGTTGCAACATGGTATGCAGATTTTGGTGTCACAAAACATATGACTGATGGATTAGATTGGTTTACATGTTTAAAACCAATTCCAGAAGGTCTATGGCCAGTCATAGTAACAAATGATCGCAAACTATGGGTGCAAGGTTAAGGAGAAATTGAGGTTTTTAAAAATGTAGTTGGTCAATAGAAGTGTGGTCTTCTCTAGAGAGTTCTACAGAGGTTCCTGCGTAAGAATTTATTCTCCATTGGTCAAACATCAAACAATGGCCTATTTTTTTTTAGTGTGAAGTATAGATGTGAACTTTGTTCAAATGAAAGGAGAGGTCCAATTATGTTAAAAGGAGTGCAAGAAATAGAGCGACTTTACAAATTCAACATAGTAATGGTGAGACCAAAATCTCAGATTAATATTGTGAGTAGCATGAAGGGGATAGGGAAAGAGACTCTTCAACTTTGGCATGAGCACACAGGACATGTGAATCTAAGCACATAAAAGACACATGTATGAACATAAGAACCTACAAGGGTTCACTATGTCAAACATTGATTAGGCACTAGACTTCTACGAGGGATGTGCTTTTGGAAAACAACATAAAGCATCATATACAACAACCAATAAAAAAGAAACATGTTTGATTCTTGGAACCTTTTTTCACATTGATATTTTTGACCTTATGTAAAAAGAATTAGTTGGAGGTGCATGTTATTATCTTTTGTTCAAAGATGATTGCACATGATACATATTTGTTCACATCACACTATTATGTTATGGTTTACATAAAAAAATTGCTAAAAATATGTCATTGTCAAAAAAATTCAAGTCCATTTACAAGTCATTTTATTATTTAAAAGCAATGGTTACAATGTTTTCAAAGTGCTTTTGAACATTTTTCATTCATTAGATTGATTCAAACTAATATGATTCCCTGCTCAAAAATGGAACATTGGAACTAATACCATTGTTAATAAGGAGAGTAGCTATTTGTTGTAAATGGATTTTAAACTTCAAATACAAGTTCAATTTGGTTCCATTGAAAGCTACAAAGCTTGGTTAATTGTCAAAGGATGTATTCACAAAAGGCTAACATAAATTTTACCGAGACATACTCTCTAATGGTGAAGAGTGATTTTATTCAAGTTGTTCTTGCAATAGTTGCTATCCACAAAATGCAAATATATCCATCACTTTGACATTCATATTGTTTTCTTCAATGGACATCTAGTAAAAAAAATCTACATGATATAACTTGAAGATTATGTGCAACTTGGGGAAGAGACATTTGTTTGCAAATTCAAAAATTATACGACATTAAATAAGTAACCACACAATGGAACATCAAGTTTGACACAATCATGGAGTATGAACTTGTGACCAATGAAGCTGATCCTTGTGTTTATCATAACCAAGGTGCAATGGAAACTATTTGTGCCATATTTGTGGATCGTGGAATTTTGTGTGCAATCAATGAATAAGAAGCTCATAATATTTTCAACCATGTATAAATTGTTTTTGAAGTCATTCAAAGATCAATAGATTACTATGTTGGAATTTTAATCACTATTAATGCTTCAAATCATTCAATTTTCATCAATCAAAGTTGATACATCAAAGACATCATTAAGCGTTTTGGGATGGAGAATGCTAATCCTCTCACTATTCCCTTTAATACATGTACGTTACTTAGTGTTCAAGCTGGACTAAAAGGTCAGGAAGTCCAAGTTCCTTACAAAGAAACAATTGGGAGCTTGATGCATTAGTAGAAATCCTATCATTTGCAACCAGACACCATGTAATTGCATGCAACTAGGTGTCATTTGCAACTACATTAGTTGTGTGTGTAATTACAAAATTGATATTGTATAAATTTGGGCCATACGGTTGTGTGTGCAACTAACATGGAACTAGTAGTGTACAAAATGGGCACGTGTCATAAAAATCGTGACCTAAGTTAATACATACCTACATTAACAAACTAAATATATTTATCTAGGCTACGTATAATAGTTTTATAACTTTAATACTATGGTTAAACTCATGTTAATTAATACTACCCAAGGCAAAACATTGGCTAAATTTAGGAAAATTTTAAATTCACACCTTTTTTGGTTAAATTCACACCCTTTCTTTGTGCGTTCGATTATATGTAGATTAAATTTGAGTGTGTTTGCCCCACCCCCTTGTAAACAGTTCGTGCAATGCAATAGGAGATGGAATTCGCGACGCGGGAAGAGCTGATCGAAGACCTCAGCAACAACTACGAACATGAAGGAGTGGTCCTCACCATCAAGACTAGCAAGGAGAAGCAGGTGGTCATCAAGTGCGATCAAGGCAGACATACGTCAACATGCTAAACCTGACGAATGAAACCCACCAAAAGGAAACGCACACGAGGCGAATTGGTTGTGAGTTTGAGATCGTCTGCTTGTCGGTGAAGGGTGTTTGGGCAGTCCGTAAGATTTCAGGCAGCCACAACCACGAGCTTGGTGGCAACCTGGTAGGCCATGCAGTGAAGCGCCGTTTAAGCGAGTTAGAAAAGGCTAAAATGCGAGCCCTCGTTGGGCAAGGTTTAGTGCCAAAGGACATTCTCTGCATCCTCCATAAGTAGTTTGCAAACAGCCACTCGATGGCCAGGGAGATTTACAACGAGCTTGTTGCTGCTTGAGCAGAGGAGTTGAGAGGCCACGGACCCATCGAAGCTCTGGTGGAGTTGATATCCTCCTTTGATTACTTCAACAAGGTGCGGCTTCTGGAAGGTGCCGTTGACTGCATGTTCTTTATGCATCAATCATCAGTTAACATGTGCTAAACGTTTAACATAGTCTTCCTTCTAGACTGCACGTACAAGACCAATAAGTTCGGCATGCCTCTATTGAACGTGGTCGGCATCACGTCAACCTATGCGACGTTCAACTCTGGTTGCGCCTTCTTGCACGCGAAGAACGAGGAGGCGTATGCTTGGGTTTTGGAGCAGTTTTCTGAAGTCGTGACTCCAAAAGTCCTCTGCACAGACCGAGAGTTGGCCCTAATGAACAGGATTGCACGAGTTTTCCCAGGCTGCCACAACATCCTCTGTTGCTGGCACATCAACAAGAACATTTTTGCTAATTGCAAGACACACTTTTCCGATGTCAAATGGCAACAGTTTATGGAACGATGGAATATGTTTGTCTTTAGCACGTCGGTCGAACTGTTTGATGTGGCTTTTGGTGTATTCAAGGAGACCTATTCAGGAACCCATCCAGCTCCATGGCAGTACGTTAACACGACATGGATGCCTCACAAGGAAAGGTTTATTGCCTGTTACATTGACGAGTTTCCCCACTTTGGCAACACCGGTCCCTCGAGGGTGGAAGGAAACCACCACGTTATCAAGTCATATCTCCATGTTGGCACTCTTCACCTCTTGACACTAACGAAGTGGTTGGGTCTCATGCTGGCCAATCAACATATGGAACTGAATGTTACGATTAAGAAGCAGAGGGTGCATAAGGCACATTGGTTTGGCCATAGCTGCTTCAAGGATTTAATCTACAAGGTTTTTGATTTCGCCCTGGACAAGCTTCTACAATAACTTAAGCATGCTGAAAAGGGGGGACATGAGGAGCAGCCATGCTTTGCGTGGTTCACAAAATCATGGGGGCTGCCCTGTCATCATTACATTCACAGCTGTCTAGAAATCGAGATTCTAATTCTCTTGCAGGACATTCATGAGCAGTGGTTGTTGGATAGAAACCCCCTGATCCCTCCAAGTGTCAATGTAGCTGCGCCACCACACGAAGTGGCGTCACCACGAAGTTTATTCATGTAGACGATGATGGCTACCCTACAACAAGTATTCGATAATGGGAATCTTCGAGCAGGCAATTTGATCGCCCACCTCAATCAGGTCATGGGTACACCTGATGTTCAAGTTCAAAAGCCCTTGGTCGTGGTCAAGAAACGCGGCAGACCTACAGGCTCTAAGAACAAGACAAGCACGACCAAAGACAAGTCTCACTTTGAATACGTGGAAGGATGCAAATGTGGGGTCGATGGTTAATTAGGGCACAACTCGAGAACTTGCTCGTAGAAGTAATTGAATTGATAAAGGAACATACTCTTAAAGTTTAATCTGCATAAAATCGGACGCGCGAAAGGTGTGAATTTAACCAAAAAAGGTGTGAATTTAAATATTGCCTAACTTTAACCTAAACTCACATTAATCAAGATCAAATTAGCCATGATTAAACTAACTTCAAATGGCTAAACCAATTATGGAATGACACGCCCCCAAGTTCCTAATTACACTTAAAAGAGTCTAACGATGTTAAAGAGTGGAAATAGTTGGAACTTGGTGCAGCTCCCAACTTCCAGCATTAAAGGGGGTGAGAGGGGCGTGCTGAAAGCTCTGGGATTAGACTAGGAAGAGGGACAGCTTATTTAGTTACTCGGTCCTGCATCAAAACCAACCACAAGTTGGTTAGTTCACTTTTGGAAAACAATATTGGTGTTGGGACAAGCCACGGACAACACGGACTCATTTGACTCACCATGGCCCAGACTCGGGGGAAGCCACCACCTTCCCCCATATATTATTCTTTGCGTTGCTCCACCGCACCCACATCCGAATGGCTTTTAATCCTGGGATTCCCAAGGAGGAATCCCGAAACTGTCCCGAATTGGATTCGTGAGACTTTGGGAGCTCATAACTCTCGACTTAGACCTCTGATTGGGATGAGGTTTAAAGGAAACTTGTAACTCTCCTCAAGAGCTTTCCAACCGTATGTCGCACTCTACTTGCACACACCGGGGTTGGGTCGATTCCCGACTTTTAGTGGTCGGGAGTCAAATTGCTAGTTTAACTCCCGGCCCTTGTTTCGACCATAACTTGTTTTGTATATGTCCAAATGGCTCATGCAAGGCCATTTTCGACATCTACACTTCAAGACCTTTCGAATAGTATAAAGAACACCTCAAGGCGAGGTGTTTTGACCTCTACAATTGAACTCTGAACTTGCGAGAGTCCCGGAGGACTCCAAGTTCCCACTTTTGGGAGTGCGAGTCTCATCTCACACTTGCCTCAAAATGGGGTTGCGACATGGAAAAATTAACTATGAGGTTAATCTAATTTTGATTAAACTAACCATGGATAAACTAATTTTCGTTAATATAATTATAAAGTTAAACTAATTTTGGCTCAACTAACCATGATTAATTATGAAGCTAAACTAACTTTAGTTAAGCTAACCATGAATAAATTAATTTTGGTTACACCAACGTTGGTTAAACTAATTATGGTTAAACTAAAAGAAAAATTAATTAGGAAGCTAAACTAAACTAATAATGGTTAAATTAACATGACTAAATTAAACATGGCTAAATTAATTAGTAAATTTAACCTTTTAGTTAATTCAACTATGGTTAATTCACCCAAAATTTATTTACCATTTTTAATTTAACTTTTTAATTATTTTTTAAAAATATTTTATCCATCATTAATTTACCTTTATAATTAAATTAATCATGGTTAATTTAGCCAAAATTATTTAGTCAAAGTTAATTTAGTGATGTGGTTAATTTAATCAAAATTAGTTTAGCCCAAAAAAATTTATTACATTATTAATCATTATAGTTAATCACATACAATGATCAAAAATTATAATAATATTTATAATAAGTAATATTATTACTTACTAATGATTTGACTATTATTATTCAATATTTATTATTATTATTACAAATAATTTTTTATATTTTTAATAATTATATTTTTAATAATATTATATTGTTATTAATTTTGATAATATGCCATTTTCTAGTAAGTTAATTACACATATTACTTTACAAAATTTTAGCCTAGGCTATGGAATAATTTTATAGTATTATTAATTATTTATAAATAGTAAAATTAATTTCAATATTGATCATTATATAATTATAATCTTATTATTATTATTATTTAATAGATATTATTTAAAATTTACTATAATATTTTTAATTATGGTATTGTATTTGTGGTTAGTAAGTTACATTACTTAACCTATGATTATTTATTAATATTTATTAATAGTGATTTAAATTAATAATAATATTCAATATTTATTTCTACTATTATAATTATTATTGTCCTTAATTGTTAACATTTTTTTCATTAATTATAATAAATAATCATAACTATTAAAATTTTATTAAAATTATAAATATTAACATTAATATCATTTACGAAGTCATAATATTATTATTCTATTAAATTATTATTACATATAAGTTTTAATACTGATAATATATTTGAATTTAACTAGTGGGTAAACCAAGTTAATATGGTTATTTGCATGTAGGTTGTAACTACATTGGTTGCATTTGCAATTGAATTTTTTATCTCATACTTTTTGCCATGGATTGCAAGTGTTTATTTTATAAATAAATGCATTTGGCTTGTTCACAAACCTAGTACCAAATGCTATTTGGGATGGGCCAATGAAAAAGGTTCAACCTTAAAGGTTAAACCCAAAAACAAAATTGGATTATTTTAAACCTATCTACCTACCTCCCTACCTACAAAAACCTACCTACCTACCTAATTAAATAATAAATAATCAATGGGCTTTTTAAATTGCCGCATGTCACCACATTATTGGCCTTCACAAATGGACACGTGTCAAAATTAAATTCACATTTTATTGGATGGTCAAAATATTATTAATTTATTAATAATGATGAATATTGAAATAAAGTTTAAATGTGATGTGTTACCATATAATTGAGTTTCACAAATGAACATGTGTCACCGTGGGCAACCCTTGTAGAATAATATAAATGTAAATAAAATATAAATTCATACCACATATACTATCCATATACATATTGTTGTATGCAACTGCTAGTCGTGTGCAACTTGTCTTATGCAACTATGGGGTTTAATAGTTGCATGTGTTGTATGCAATTGAAAATTAGTTGCATACAACAATTGCAAAATCATAGTTTTCTTGTAGTGATGTATGTTATGACCATGAAATAACCTTGTATAACATATTCAATTAGCATGGTGGCTAGGTATAGTGAGAAGTCTAGGAACTCTCAGTGGTTTGTTGTGGAAAGGATTTTACAATACTTGAAAAGGACTGTTGGCCATGGCCTTCTCTACTATGGGATTGAAACAAACATGGTTTTGCATAGATTTTGTGACATTGATTCTATTAACAATCAAGATGATTGCAGGTCTCGCACAAAATAAATGTTTATTTTTGCACATGTTGCCATTACATGGTGTAGCCAATGCCAAGCATGCACAACAAACTCCACTATTGAATCTTAATTTGTTAGTACAAATGAAGCAACCAAAGAAGTTATTTGGTTTAGACAATTGTTGTCTAGTATTGGAATTAGCCAAGACAAGCCAACCATGTTCTATAGAGATAATCAAAATGCAATCTGATTGGTCAAAAATCCTAAATACCATAAGCGAACCAAGCACATTAACATGAAATACTCTTCATTCATGAGAAGTGGGACACAAAGCAAATTGAACTATCATATGTTCATACCATGACCAAACTCGTGATTTGTTGACTAAATCATTGCCCAAAGATTTCAATCAAAGGTTATGAAGCTATATGAGGATGACTTCTCCAAACTTTCATACATGAGTGAGTGGGAGAAATGAGTTATATGCCCATAGAGCAAATGATACACATGACGTATGAGTGGGAGTATTGAGTACACAAAAAAGTTTATTTGTCTATGAATCATTCTATTGGCCTTGAGAGAAATGGTCACACGTTATGTACTTGACTGTTTTGTTCTCTTGTTTTATGTTCCTTTATTTAAGTTCTTTCCTCACTATGTTTAAGATCAATTTGATAGTTGTGACTTGTAGATGTAAAAGCAATGTAGTTTAGCATAATAAATATTACGATTCACCACTACACTTGATTTATGCGTTGCAAAAAGTCTGCACTAAAAAATAAAATTCAGAATTGTTGCATTTATTCTTATTGCATGTTAATTCTTTCCTTGAACTTGTGAAAAAATTCAATACTTCATACATGGCAAGCTGAATCCAAGCAGCAAAGCCTTATGGATCCATCAGTTCAGAGAGAAGTCATCTCCCTCGACAACGGACCCTCATAATTGTTTTGTGTTACACAAAGGTGATCAAGATTGGATCATTGAAACATTCACTTGTGGAAGAACTGTTCACCCACCATCACCACCAACCTTTCCTGGACATCCTCGCTCGAGCCTCTGTACAATTTTATGGTGGTCCATGGATTCGTAAGACTTGTTACCCTCCACTCTGCTAATTGTTGATTGCAGAGAACTGATTTTCGACACAATCGATCTGCTGCAGTTCTTCCTACTCTTCTGAGACAAATCTGTATCCAAAAAGAGAAGCATGAAGTCGATTTGATGTCTCGTTTGAGAATTGAGGTTAAATTGCTTAAAGATTTATAGACGAAAACTATCCCGGTGAAAGAGAGCATACCTAGCATGTTATGCTTTGTTGAATTCCAGCACTGAAAGGCAGTCGATGCTGACGACCACAGATACGCTTGCGAAGCCGGCAGTCTTACCCAGCTCCTGAAACTCCTGCAGCGTTCGCTCCCTGGCACCTACCGAGCTGCAGGCCAGCATCATCAGATCCAAGCGTAATGCAACTGTCGGTCCTGCACCAAGCTCGGATTGCAGTAGCAAATCCGGAAGCACCGATTCCACTGCAATCACCTTTCCCCCACTGGTTGCCAATGCGTTCAAGCAGTTGCGCAAAATTGTAACGCATTCCGAATCATTCCAGTCATGCAGAATCCACTGCCAAAGTGCACAACTCATCAACCACACTCAACAGCAACTACACGGGTGACGGGTGTAAAGAGGAGGAGGAGGAGGAGGAGGAGGAGGAGAAGAAGAAGAAGAAGAAGAAGAAGACATCAAATTTGCAAGCCAAATGCCATGCATGAAGCACTGGGGGAAGCGATCAGAACCTTCATGAAGATGGCATCACCAGACGGTACGCTCTTAAACATGTCTCCACCAACGTGTTCCACCCCTGTCAAGCATTTGGAAATTGGCGGTTATGAATGGCTGAGGCTCTCGTCGAATGTCAAGTTCACAAACTAGTTGATGATCTACGAGATGGCGAGAAGCAAGGAATACCTGGATGGGCAGGCGAGGCTGCCGTGACATGCGGTAGATCATAATTGATTCCTCGAATGTGCGGGTACTTGGCAGTGATGAGGGCAAGCGAGGATCCCGTACCTCCTCCAACATCCACCAAACATTTCACGTCCTGGAAGCCATGGTAAACTTGCAACACAGCTTGCATGTAAAGCCGCGAGTGGTGAGCCATCGACGCGTTGAAGATTTTGTGTAACCGTGGATTGTGGCTCATGTACTGGAAGGCAGGCTCCCCGTGCGCTTTTGTGAAAGGCTCCGTGCTGTCGTCCATAACCGTCGCAGAAAGATGATGCCATGGTTCTAGGAAATCCCGATCCTGCAGCTGGACCAGCAAGGGCGCCAATGAAGCTGCGTCCTCGTCGCTCCTCACAAAATAAGTACCGACGGGTTGCAGCGCGTAGCAGCGCTCCATGCTGCTGGTGCTGCAGCTTGAATTCCCACTTGCGACGACCACTGCCGATTCGCTAACAACATTCTCGCTGGCCAGTAGACGTAAGATACGTTCCAAATACCTATCGTTGATTACTGATAGTCCATCGCTATCAGGTTGAATCACTTGCGACGCAATCTCCTTCGCCGTCAAGCTCTTAGCACGCGGAGCAGTTCCGCGTGCTTTTGCAAGGATTTCGAACACACCTAATTCGATGGCCGCTTTCAAAGCCGCAGGCACAGCCATCGTGGTGGCAAGTTTCATGGCCGCGTGCCTTGCAGCAGCAGCATCTTGCTCGCCAACAATTCCATTCCGCAATGGAGTCTCATGATGATCCTCCTCCGCTACCTGTGCACGATGATCACTACTACTGTCCGCTGCCATAAATTACGACAAAAAGAAAATCACCAACTTGCTTGCAAGCGTGCACAATTGTGTGCTCACTCGTGCTCACCAGAAACTAGAGCTTCTCTTCTTGTCCGTCTGCTAAAACAAAGAGTCATTGCTGGGTCTCATATTCTTCCAATTCTAGTTATAAAAAATCGTCTCTCTTGTGCCTTATAGCTGCAGCCTTGCATATCCCTCACCGTTGTCAATTTCTCTTTTCCCTCTCCTGGTCCCAGCAAATCAGCTCGTCCTCACCCCATCTCTTTTTTGCCCTTTCTTCAGCAGCTTCTTGATTTGAAAAGCTCCACATTAAAATCGCAAGCACGATACCAAGGCCGTCCTACGGGCGGCGATGGCTGCGTGCAAAACGTCAGATTCTCCTTCGTTACATCAGATGGGTAAAAGGCGGCAATGGGACTACTTTTTTTTAAAAGGATTCTGAGTCCTCTTTTTTAATCCTTCTCACTTTTTCATATGAATTTGTTTTTGGAAATGAATTTGTTGGCAATTTTTTTGTTAAAAAAATTTAATTATCTCAATAAATCACATACTGAATCACATATTTTGTGTTCATCATTGTTGAATAAATATGAATTTTTTAAATGTATAAATTTTGTCAAATTTTATGTTTCATTTTGAAAATTTATCATAATTTTGGATCATGTAAAAAATTATGCTAATTATTATTATTATTATTATATGCACGTTACATTTCATTTACATGTGATTTTAAAAAATTAGATTTTGAAACAAATTTTGATTATTTTTTTTAAAATTAGAAATTTAAATTTACTAATGTTTTTTTAATATGAGTAGTAACAATAATATATCATACCAAGAATATACTTACCAATAACCTATTATAATTATAACCTACCAATTATTAAATCTACTAATGATCTATTATATATTGTGTGTGTGATAGATAACAAATGTGACTTGATTGCTATTTATTAGTGTTAATTGGTTCATCATAATGATTGGTCCAAGTGGTTTGTTATTATAAATTTCCATCAATTTGTTGTTTCAATTTCAGTATTATGGGTGGAGTTGTGAAAAATGAAATAATTGAATGTGGATGTGAAAAATAGTTTTGCAAGGTCACATAATAATGATGAGCACCATTGCAGATGCTTTTAATTATGACTTCAGGAATCTACTTGACTTTCATTTCGAACATGATGAACACCATACATCATGTTGATGTGGTGGCACATGTAAAGATTGGTATTTATCTCTTTTAAGTCATACTACGAGATATTTGTGTGATGTTATCTAAAGTCATTTGATCACATGTCTTCCTTTTCAAAAGTCTAGTGATGTAATTTTACTTTTAAATGTTGTGTTCTTTGATGGACCAACTACACAAGCAAGAATTTACTTTGCTTTCAGTAAATGTTCTTTCGTATGTTATGCAAACACATTTCTATTTTTATGTACTTCCTTCAACAAAGGCTTGGTTATTAGTTTATCTTAACACCTTTTCAACTCATTTCTCTTCCACAATTTTTTTTATAACATTTCGTATTTGTATTGATATATCACATCTTACATTTTCGCATCTTTTATGATGTTAGTGTGATCATATCATTGATGATTTATGTATCCATTTGCTATGTTGTTCATGTGGGAGTGAACACATTACAACCCATGATACGTTTGAAAACACCATTGCAACTATTGCAACAAAAAGTGAAACTCACATATAGAGAAAAGCTTCTCACCTTCTCCCCTACCATACATAGAGATGAATGGGTATTGTTATCATCAAAAATGATTTTTGAACTTTAACAGATAGATGTTGTTATTGTCGATTTGACTTGTATTGATTTGGTATAGTGTGCTTTGATGATGACAACGCATACAACAATAGTTAT
>Ga0209208_10010456_pt1 | contig 12035 bp, 10 predicted proteins | sample S1TSphfallax_3_FD_187694 | JGI IMG/M metagenome (GOLD analysis project Ga0209208, IMG submission 187694) | Host-associated microbial communities from peat moss isolated from Minnesota, USA - S1T2_Fd - Sphagnum fallax MG (SPAdes) (version 2) | ecosystem: Host-associated > Plants > Peat moss >...
GATCATATTATTCAAGATGTGTGGGTGGGTCAATGTGAGTGAAATTAGTGTAAGGTGAAGTCTTAAGGTAGGGACATGATAAAAAAATGCTAATACTAGACATTCCCCATATCACCTTGTCCTAGGCCCCCCCTACTCTAAAACTTTACCCTAACCATCACTACCATTGACAAGCTCACAAATCTTACATAATTTTGCTTGTGAAATATGTCCCCAACCTGTGGAAATTACTAATGGAAAAGCACAAAGCTAAAGTTATCATGAACTTAAAACATAGACAAGATCACATGACATAGGAGGTGGAGGTTTCTTACAGCTACTCTTCTGAAGAGTGTTAGGGATCTATCTTACAGCTATAAGGAGGCAAAATTTCTCCTCACCACTCTTAAGGAGTAGACATAATATTACATTTTCTCTCCTCAATGGAAAGATTATGGCTGCATATGCCCAGATCTTTCCAAGTTCTTTATAAAAATGGATCTGGGTATATAGATGATGATCTGCACGCATGGTACAAGGCGGGAGAAGGAGGAGGAGGAGGAGAAGGAGTGCGTGGTTCAGGATCTGATGTAATTAACCAAGAATACCTCGATTGCACTACTATCTATTCCGGGATTTCGAAAACTGTTCTGTTTTGTGGAAGTGGGTGGGGCTGGAGGGAGGACCGGGTGGTGGGCTTGGCGGCCATACAGGAGGAGGAGGAGAGGTTCCAAGCGGTGCGCAAAAGGAACCGCCACGCAGCCACCGGAACTACCCTAACTTCCGGCGCCCAACTCGACCCGTATTCCTCGTTTTTGTGGGGGCACCATTTTGTGCGAATGTATGCAGGCGGGATGAATTGATGCATTGACTTTTGAGAACAAAATTACTAACTGGTCGGAAAACTCGGCACACTACTTGGGTATCATTAATGATTCAATTCTTCTTCGCGGTCTAATGCCCAACAACACTCGTGCAGGAGCTTTCGCTAGACTTGCACTGGGGGGGGGTTTTTTTCTTCCAATTTTGTGATGTTGCCAAACTGGCGATCATCCACTAGAAGATTAAAGCTAAAGATTCCCGCTGATCCACTAGAGCTTCACTAAAAGAATTTGGCTACAGACCAGGTATGAAAGTCAATTTCTTAAACAAATTTTCACATTTTTGGCTCCATGCTAGAACCTTGTGAGAGAAATAAATTGTGAAAGAAATTGTTGAAATCTCTGGCGACTAGAAAACCCCAAAAAAACCACAATATTTTCAGCCATTCTGAGAAAATTAGCTAACTTTGGCCACGAAAAAAACACGCTCACGACCCCAGCTGAGAGCTCCCCAACTTCCCGCTCAACTCCGCGAGATTCATCAGGTGCAGATCATGTCAATTCATCAGCAGGGCTGAAGAATTTTTACTTCTGCATCTAGCTGCAAGGAAATCCGAAACTACATTCGGGTCAATGGCTCATAATGTCAGCTGGTTCCTTTCCGATGTGCATATGTTCATTCACGAGCACAATGTACTCATGATCTTTTGTTCAGCATCTTAATTTGTTTGTTGTCGTTTTTTGCCCTGGCTATGAATTCTACCACAGAACTGGAAATATATATAGAGAATATATGATTGTCAATGACATATATTTTCACTGTTAGATATCCTAGTTTTTTCTGTTCCATGTACTCCAACTGCCATATTGATTATTGAGATCGGGTTGATCAGGAATTTAGAGACCAGATCATTTTGCATTTCTAAATGTGGGTCCATCATTAGATACATTGGTCTCAACTTGGGGTCTTAAGTTTACAGTTTACTGGACATTTAGTTCCCTCTAAGCTGATCTTAGGCTCAGGAATCTCAACAAATTTCTTACTTTCTGCCGGACTAGAGGCTCAGGAATCATGCACATTAGGGATGAGAATGCTACAAGAATGTCAAACTGGAAAGGCCAGTACTACTACTGTCGTTCAGTTTCATCGTGTTGTTACAGCAAATAGTAAGGAGTAGGTAGCATTGGCGATTCAGGGCAGTGCAAGCGGCCGGCGCTGCACATGGTAACCAGTTTTCTAACTTGGGCTCCCGTTATCACCGCTTCTGCTTCTAATTCTTCTTCAGCAGCTCCTCGCGAGTCGCAGGGAAAGGTTGTTCTTGTCCCTAGCCTTCCGGAAGTTCCCTTCGAATGCTCGACCCATTGAGACTTTGATATAACTACCCTTTTTAGATCAGTCAGTCTGGACCGCATCCCTTTATCAGCGCTGACACCCGCTGACATCCTTACTGCATTCACGGGCATTGATGATCTCATGAACTGATCATCTGCAGGTCGCTGGATTCATCGATATATATGTAGATCCACAAGCTGTTTTGATCCAACCAGCAATTTTGCATTCAGCTCGATCAGGATCTGATGTGTTTTCGGTAAAGTGTATTAGTATCATAAGATGTGGTGAAAACAGGCAATCAATATATATATATTGTTTCCAGGGTTTTGTAATTGTGTGAAGAGAATGGCGCGGACGTTCATCGCATTCCTAAGAACAGTTTGCAGTGCGTACTCGATGATAATACTAGTATTTGTGTTCTTGCCAGCAGTCGCCAGTGGCGCGGTACTAGACACGGGGCCCTGGGAGCAAGCGCATGCTACATTCTATGGCGGTAGCGACGCCTCTGGAACAATGGGTATGTAGCTGATCTTGTACTAGCATCTGACGTGATCTGCAGCTCTCGACGATGATGTTAGAATCTTCTTATGCTGATTAGATGATGATGACCTGATCTCATGTGTACATCTGGGTTTCTGGAATCCTGCAGGTGGTGCGTGTGGATATGGCAATCTGTACACTGAAGGATACGGCACCAACACAGCAGCCTTGAGCACCGTCCTGTTCAACAACGGAGTCAGTTGTGGAGCTTGCTTCGAGCTCCAATGCTACGGGAGCAAGTGGTGCTTGTCTTCCTATAAAACCGTCACCATCACTGCCACCAACTTCTGTCCACCCAACCTCGCGGAACCCAGCGATAACGGAGGATGGTGCAATGTCCCTAGACCTCACTTCGACATGGCCATGCCTGCTTTCCTGCAGATGGGGCAGTATGTCGGCGGCATTATCCCTGTCAACTACAGAAGGTAGGCCTATCGTTTGTTTCTTGGGACATCCTTCCATTAGGCTGCTGTGATCACAAAAAATCTCTCCATTATTCAATTTGTTCCACTTACCTGTGCTCAGAGTCATCAGCTCTAAAGGTCAACCATGGACCAGATTATGCCTGAGAGCTATCAAACTATGATTCATCACAAAGTGACATCTTTCTTTTAAACTTTTATCTATTTTAATGAGAGTGTGTTCTCAGAGTTCCTAACATTGATTAATTGCATATTTGTAACACATGTGCAACTCTACAATGGAAAGCACCTAAGTCCATCTAGCAAGAAACGAAGCCCTTTGTCAATGACTTTCCATTAGACTGCTAGCTGTGATCAGAGCACACTGTGTGTAAACAAACCCCTATGTCAGTGGCTTTTCATTGGGTTGCTTGCTGTGATAGGAGCACATGGTTCGTGTGTACCTGTGATCACAGCAGCCTAATGAAAAGAGACCCATTTAGTCTGACGAACATTCACGAATTCTGTGGCAGCTGATAGACGATTGTAGTACATAAATTTGACGGTCGTTGTACATGTATGCTTCTTTGCAGGGTTCCATGCATCAAGAGTGGAGGGATCCGGTTCACCATCAATGGGAATCCCTGGTTCGACTTGGTACTGGTGACCAACGTGGCCGGCGCCGGAGACGTGACGGCAGTTTCCATCCGGGGGGGAACAGGGGCGTGGATTCAGATGACACGCAATTGGGGTCAGAACTGGCAATCCGGCGCTAACTTGGTGGGCAAGACCTTGTCGTTCATCGTCACCACCAGCGACGGCCGACATGTGGTCTCCACAAATGCCGCTCCATCCAACTGGAAATTTGGACAAACGTTCGAAGGCTCTCAATTCTCCGTCTAACGTCCTAATCTCTATATAAGGCTCTCTTTCCCCATTGCGCAATTGTGATCACAGCTATACACACACTGCTCCTGATCAGATCAGACCAGATCAGACCAGATCAGACTCGATCATCAAATTAGCAAATTACTAAGCAACCCCAGCAGGTATCGAGATTGATGGATCAATTAAACCGACAGATCCATCAAAACCATGTGTTAATCTACGAATCATACTCTCTAATCATACTTTCTGAATAGCCCACGACACCACAGAATGAGATCTTACTCAAACTGTGTAGCCGTTTACATAATGCAAACAATCAATGTAGTATAGTTAGCAACTAAGAATGCTTCTTCTTATGAAGTATGCAAAATGCAGAGGCTTGCAGGATTAATTAATCAGTTAGTAAGCCCGCACGAATGCAGATAAACATTTGAAATATAAGCCGGGTTCTTTGGTTAATTGCGTCGTTGTTAATTACGTGATTAGTAGTGCGATGCTGGCTAGCTAGCTAGATGTATAATATAGTAAGAAGATTTTGCTAATTTCAGCTTTTGGATTCTGTGGTGATTTGGTAAGACATGCACCCGCTCCTCTAGCTCCTCCATAATAGATATATAGAATCATGGCTCAGATTATGTATTTCTACAGTTTACTTATTAAGCTTTCTTAATGGGGATTATTATTATGGTTTTGTTGGCTTCTCCTGTAAGGAAACAGTTTTGAAATTTGTTTTGTTTTGTTTTTATTTTTTTGCATTGTGGTGGGGGGTTTGGTGGATTGGCAGTCTTTCACAAGAGGAATGAACCAAATGTATGTTTCCAACTTATGTGCTCATTTCTAGGACTGGAAAACTTCATCAAGGAAACATTAACACAATGTTCTGGTTTTTGAACCTTTTTTTGGCTGGTAATTTGAACTTGTAGACCTGTGCATTCTACTAGCTTCACATTTGATCTGAAGAGAACCGTTTCTTATTGTGACTTTTTGGGTGATTTCAATTTTGAATTTTTCTTTTCTATTTCAAGTGTTGAGCTGGTTGGAATGAATTTTGTGAGCTTGTTGGAACACACTGTCTGTTTTAGAGCTTGTCACTCCAGGTTAAATTACTTAGTATTAGGGGCAAAGCTGCCATATCACCCTACAAGCCAAATGCTTATGGTTTGTGCAATTGAAATGTTGCCTGCGGATTCACTGCAGTTCCCATACTTCCAAATTTGTATGACACACTCTTTTTATTTTGTAATGCTGCCTTATACAACTGTCTAATTTTGTCACAATTTTGATAGATTTGGGTGAATGCATGGTTGAGTAGTTGAGTGGTTTATAAACAAGTCCATAGCAAGTTTTTTTTAAAAAATTAAGGTGATCAAATGGATATAGTTGGCACTTGGTAATATCCAAGATTTTAATATTGTAATCTTTGATTACCAAATGCTCACCCATTAGTGAAACCTCTTAAGCCTATGTCAAAATCTATATAAAATGTTGTTGCACTCATTTTTTTATAATAGTGAATGGCACTTGAAAATCTTAAAATGATAACTTGTAAATGGTCTCAGTTTGTTCAAGAGCATGTAGAAAAAATTCTCCTGGATGAAGGTTTTTGCGTAATTTATCAAACAAAATACCATGTACAATGTAATGCTAGGTGTTTTTTTAATGATAACTTGAAACTGTAATATTATAATATGCAACATGCATCATAAAAATGTTGAGATAAATTTATAGTAATTATGAATATATTAAGTGATATTTGGTAGTATTGTAAAAGCATCAAATTCATGTCCCCCAAAACAAATATCTCATACGTGTACATAAATGTTATGTTTAGAATTTATTTGTTTGAAGAGTAATTGGTGCATTTTCATCAATATCCATTACATCATCTTTTGATCAATTCTTAAGCCCATCCATTAATAGTAACTATGCAAACTTGTGTATTTGGATCCTTTTGAAGTTCTTGAAAATTGTTCACATAGGAAAATATGTTATTTTATTAAAAATGATATGATCAATTTTGAAAGTGTTAACAAAGAAGTATTTTAGTGTCACCTTAATGTTGACAGTATTAGAAAATATGTCTTTCTTTACTTGTCTTTGTATATTAAAATAGTCAAAATTTTAGTCAACAAAGACAACTCAGAAAAGACATGTTTTTTTACTAGTACTTATATTTGAAATTAATATTCTTAAATTTATAGTCATATGGCTTATAAAAGGGTCTTATATTAATTTTTCAAAATACTCATGAAATTTGATTTTTTTTCATAAAATATGAATAATTTTGATATACTTGAACCCAAAGTGGGTTCAATAATGTCACATGTCATCAGGTTTGAATGTTTGAAAATCTTGACACATAGAAATTTGTGCAATTTTTATGTTTCAATGGAAAGGTTGGTGGAAATGTGTACATTGTTTTAATAGCATTTCAAGAATACTAAAAAACTACAATACCATATATAAAAAAATACACTCACACAAACTAAGACCCAAATTCCATTTCAATGAAGGCCAAAATAGAGATTTTAAAAACATGTTCATTAAACACAAAATTTTTGGAAAACCAAAAATTTGACATAAATTAAAAGGACTTTTAAAAATAATAATTTGACATCTGAGTTTTATTAAAATTTCATATTTCAAGGCAAAAAATTTAGAGTGAAATTTAATATGAATTCTTGTATTTATTAACAACCTAGTTAGTTAACTAATCCATAGTTTTGAGTTTCAAAAGTTCACTACTAACAATAATGCATTATTTTTAAAAATAATTTTACAATTGTGTTCATAATTAAGATGTTAATGTACTACCAATTATTAATACAAAAATTTAAAATTATGTTATTCATCAAAAACATCTAAATGCAATTCACCTTATAAAAATGACCATTGTGACACCAAAAGTGAGTCATTCAACCATGCATTCACCTGTCATAGCATTCATCTAATTTTGTAACACAAAAAATTGACATCCCATTTAGTTTATAACAATTTTTAAAATGATAATGGATAGCAATTTATATTTCATATTGTGTGACCTTTTTTACTTATCCAATTCTTGTTCCATATCTCACATGGTGTTTTGTAACAAAATGACACATTGTTCTTGTCATATTGTTAAAATAATTTTGCCTCAAAACTTTTCTAACAAGTTTTTCTTAATTGTTTATGTTATATATGCACAAACATGACATAAGAGAAATGGCACAATAGTCATTGCATTACAAAACACCAAGCAAAATATGAGACAAATTTCAATGTTACAATCTAATTTTTTATATTAAAATTGTTTATTAAGTAAATTTACCATGTTATATTGATTTTGAAACTTCAATGATATTGATTTAATATTTTTTTATTTTGATATTGCTAATCATTACATAGTTTAGAAAAAGTTTCAAAACTGTAACAATCATGTTTATTTTCCTTAAGATTTTTGGTCAAGAACACATGTTTGAAACATGTCTTCTTTTTCCTTGGGAAATAATTTTGCAAGGAGCCTTTTATGATAATTTGTTTGATTTTTAAAAATAATTAATTGAATAAGTATAATTTAGTCATGAATTTCCAAAATTTAAGAATATGATTATGAAATAGGCCATTAAAATTAGAAAAAAAAATCTATAATAGTTTTCTTTTCTTTATTAAAACACTTTAGACCATATACTTTGGCATGCAATAGATAAAAATGACAACATGTATATTTATGATTGTAACAATATTTAAGGAAAAGAGGTCAAGAATATTATTTATCAATTTTACCATTCAAGGAATTCCTTGAAATGGTTATTAGTGGTAACACCTATGGACTATTAATGCAATTTTGCAACACACATTCTGTGATATTCCATTTAGTTTTTAAGTAATTTTTTTTCAAAATAAAATTGAAAATAAATTATATTTGGTATTCTATGAAATTTTATTCAGGTTTTTATTCAATATGTCAAGTTTGTCAATGTCCATCTTTGGAGGGACATCCTTGGGATGTCTTGTCAACTTGCAACACATCTTGAATATGTCATCCTTAATATTTTAGGTTCAGGGTACATCCCTTTTAGGCTTGGGCAATGCTAAGGATGACAAGAGGATGACAAGAGAAAATTCGAAGAGACATTAGGATTTTAATTTGCAAGTGATAGAGATGATAAAAAAACACTAAGGGATTTTGAACATCATTGATAAAACTCTAGGGGGATGTTGAAAATTATTGGGGGATCTTGAACAATGTCAAAAAAAACATTAAGGGATTTTGAGTTGTGTTGGAAAATTTTGAGATTTTGTTTTCAATGATGGGGAGAGACCTAGGTGATAGATAACATTGGTCTTGGGAAAATACCTTGGGGGGCTCTAAGTAGTGTTGAAAAAATGTTGAGGAGACATTGAACAAGATCAACAAACATTAAATAATGTCAAGAACATCATGTGGGACACCAAACACCATTGAGAAAATATTGAAAAAAAGTAAAAAAATGGTAGGGATAGTAGGAGGGACTCTAAGGACATCTTGGGACTTTTCTAAGCCTAGGGATGTCCATTTTGGCAACCTTACTATATGTTGTTTCATATTTCACATGGTGTCTATTGTGCAATGTGGAAGACTATTTCAAATATTTTCTATTTTCTTTCATAAATATGTTTTCTTTAAGAAAAATATTTTTTGAAAAGTAGTTTCAAGTTGTCAATGTATGAAATTTTTAGACTTATATGAAATGTGTGGAGAACCTTAAGTAATCTAAGGTTCAAGATTCTTTTTGATATTGCATTTTGATATATGGAAAAACTATATCTTTAAAAGATGCATCCACACTTTGGTAGATGTACAAAGTATATTCTTTTACCAAAAAAAAAGGAAATCATACTACATAAGCTTCACATGTTTTTCCAAAAATATTTTTGGCACAATCACTTTACAAATTTGTTGAATTTACAAAGTTATTGACAAAATGATATTTATTGAATTCACATGTTACTCCAAAAATGTTATTGCCATGTGACAAGAGGTTGTCATGAAATCTACACCAAGAGGGAAGGCATGTTCTTACTAATTTCAAGTGGATTGTTGATTTTCATGTAGAATTTGAAATCTAACTTAGAGTAAACATTTGTGGGGACTACTTGCTATGTGTAGATACGTCCATAAAACATGGTTACTTGCTTAAATGTTCATAAAATTTGTGTGGCAATTGGAAAGTTTATGTTGGATAAGTTTTTTTTTAATGTTGGATAGCCATGGGATGATGTATTATTATTGAAAATAATGGGGCAAATGAACAAAAAGTTTTATCCAAGCTTGATGTTATTTGGTTACACATTAATTAGTTGATAGAAGCTCATTCAATATTGGGAAAAAAATCACAAATGGATCTTTTTTAATACAATTGTTTTTCAGTATATTGGAACACATATAATAATAAATTATTGAAATCAACCTAACAAATTAAAAAAATACTCAAAGGCACTTTGAAAACAATTGCAACTAATTCTTGAAAACTTTAAACAAAAAAATTTGTTTAATGGACATGTAAATAGATTGGAAAAGATTTGAACATGACATATTTTTGACAAAATTTTAAAACAAACCTTAACATAATAATATAATAAAATTAAAATGTTTTTTGGAAAAACATTCAAAAACATTTGTCCACAACTTTTCCAAATAAGCAATAAATAAATAGTCACTTAAAGGGGCCTTTGGCTCATTATAATGTGCTTGACCATTTTTTGCATTTAAAAAAATATCAAACAACATTTCATATGAAAATAAATTTTTGCAAGGGAACACCATTCAACAACATAAATGCATGGCAAAACATTTCAACCATACATTCTTCACAAACTTCATAAGCAACTAATTTTTCACAACCAACAATAGTTACATTTGGTAATACCTTGAGTCAATACTGACCTTGATTGAAACTAAAAAATGCAATTATAAACAATTGTGAAAGGTCCTTACAACAAAAATATCCCAAACGTGACATTATGAATGTCAATGCTCCTTTCAAGGTGATACTCAAAATTGAACAAAAATATGCCTTTACAAAAAAAATTAACAACAAACTTACTAATACAACAAGTTTTTACAAAAAAAATTTACCATATTTTATATCATTTAAAATTTGCAAAAAGAAAGGTGGTTGTAAACTATAGGCTTATTTCCATGTTACCCTTTCCTTCACAATTTTTCTATTGAATTGTTCATCAAAATAATGCCCATTTGTTTGCCTACCTACCCAAGAGCACCTATTATGTTCCCTCTCACCTACCTACTTCCCTACACACCTATTTACTTACATGGCCCCGCTTACTTCATTACTCATTGGTCAACCCAATCATAACCATCAGAGATGATGCAAAAATAAAATCACATGTAGGTATTGCAAAAAACTTTCAATGTCTTCTTAACAAATATTCAAGACCGAAATGAAAATATAAAGTTAATATTGGATGTGGGTTTTGCTGTTGCAATCAATTCTACAACCTCCACTTGACAGTCCATTTAATGCATAATTCTTGACTACAATGAATAGAAAGATTTTTAAAGGTGAAAGTCTTTTGTGAGAATTTTTTATCATTCATATGTAAAAGCAAAGGCAAAACAAGTTCAACCTTCTCATACTTGCAAATTACAATATGTAATGAAAGGTGAACTCAATTGGAGTTCAAGTTGTCTACCTTGGTATCAAATTGAGATGTTAGAATTTGGAGCAATTAAATAAATATTGATGTTGCAACAACCTATTTTGGAAGTTTATAATTTGATTTTCTTAGGTAAATGTAATATGAAAACATGCATTGTTTTCAATTCTTACTTGAAGTTATATGTATCCAAATCAAGTGTGATTATTTTGGATTATAATATCTTCTTTAACAAAAAAATTGTCAAATATTAAGTTTGTTGTAATGCTTTACAACAACAAATTTAGTTTGTTGTTATTTTTATCTACAAAATGCACAATTGATGTTATCTTGTAATGAAATTTTTTTTGAACCATGAACGCATTAGTATGAGCAACAACTTTAGATCCATACACATTATTACGATTGATGAAATGGCACATGTAATGCACAGTTATTTCAATTTAGTAAATAGAATTTTTGTTTCACATGAATAACAACATTGACTTCTAGCTTTGATAATAAATAACTTATAATTTTCAATTGGTGGGCACCAAGAAAAATAGTCTTTTAATCATAATATATTTATTTTGAAACTAGCATATGATATTTGTTACAATATGAGCAAGACGAATGGATCCATTGACAATGTTGTTGTTGTAGGATTGGCTTCATGTCCCTCAATGTATTAAAAACGATGATTGTAAATGTTGTAGAACATCACAACTTCACATGGAACTATTGTTAAAACAAATTAAGGCCCATCACATTATTTGCTCAAGAAATTAAACAAAGAAAGAAAAGCAAGGCCCCAAATTTGCCATGAACAAAAAAAAATCACTTCATAACCAAACTTCTTCTCAATACCCAATTTTTTCCTTCAAAGCTCCCACAACTATAGGTACTATCTTTCAAAACAACAAACTATAGGTTTCTCCCTTAGAGCTTAAACATGTCAAATGTAAACTGCCATTCCAACTGCTTAGAAAATCCCTAATGCAACTCATCTTTTCCCCCAACTTGGCCCCTAAACGTTGTTTCTAAACTTATGTTTATTTCTTTGAAATTCATGGCGTAGCAAAAATACATAAGTTCAAAGAGAGAATTGTAAGTTGTTGATGACAGGCGCATTCATCCCCAACAATCCAACAAGAAATCCTAGATTTCAGTACACCAAAGAAAAACCAAACAAACATGGAAAAACAAAAACTTAAATTTGTCCTCCATCTTCTCTGAATTATCATATTTATATCGAGAATTGTCGTATTTATACCGAGCATCCCCATTGTTCCATCATTCACATCCCATCAAAAACATCACAACATAGCTCAAACACTATCCAAAAACCTCCAATTATCAAGAATAAGAAGACACAAACCAATGTTGAGCATCATCAAAATGAAAAGCATCATAACAATGTCCTTTCAAATAACCTACAACAAACAAAACACC
>Ga0209208_10010457_pt1 | contig 12033 bp, 9 predicted proteins | sample S1TSphfallax_3_FD_187694 | JGI IMG/M metagenome (GOLD analysis project Ga0209208, IMG submission 187694) | Host-associated microbial communities from peat moss isolated from Minnesota, USA - S1T2_Fd - Sphagnum fallax MG (SPAdes) (version 2) | ecosystem: Host-associated > Plants > Peat moss >...
CCCAAATCAAGCTACTATCAACACCAAAAGTAGCACGAGGGTGGCAAGGGGGGTGAGAGCGAGGGATTCGAGCTCAAGCTTAGGTCCAATTTTAGGTCCTTGGCGGGGGGGGGCTCATGTGTTGAACTACTCTCAATGTCGAAAGTAGTTCGACGAGGGGAACAACGGACCTAACTTCAAGTTCGAGTCCTTTTTTTGGTTTTTTCTGTGTGATTCTTGTGCCAATCTACTTTCGGCATAAAAAGCAATTCAATGGGGGGTGGGGTGGAAGCAATGAACTCGAGCTCAAGCTCAAGTCCAAAATCAGACCCAAGTTTCAGCTCCAATTTTTTTTTTTTCTTTTATGTGATGTTTAAACCGAACTATTCTTGCCGTCAAAAGTAGCTCAATAGGGCACATAGAACCCAAGCTCAAGCTCGAGTCCATAAAAAACATTCAAGCATGAGCTCAGGTTTGTCCTTTTTTTTACAAGAAATGTTAAACTACTCTCAACAATGAAAGTAACTCTGCTGGGCTTGAAGAACCCAAGCTCACGTTCAAGGTTTTTTTTGGGACCTTAAAGTGAGTTCAAGTTCTTGGTTTGTTTTTATTTGTAGGAAATTCAAGCTATTCTCAACTTCAAAAATAACTTGGTTGGGATTTTGGAACCCAAGCTTGAGCTCGAGTTTTTTTTTTTTCATTTTTTACAAACATTTCATGACTACTACTTTGAATGTCGAAAGTAGCTAGGGCTTGGGTCTCTCTTTAAGTTCATTACCAGGTTTTCCTTTTGTTTTCTTGTTTTATTTATTTTCGTAAATGTTTTTTGCAAATGGTTTTGTAGTTGATTTCATAGCTCTCTTTATGTTTTGCAGGAACAAATGAGGGAGGGATTCATAATGCCCCCAACAAGTGAAACCATGGAGGTCACTATTGAACCATCCTTGATTTATTTTGGAAATGTCAATTTGTTTGTCAATTATTGATTTATCCTTTCATTCAAGGGTTATAGGTTTCAAAGGCAACCTAACCCATGGATAACCTTTCCTTTGACAAGATTATCTAAGTTTTTCAAGAGCAAAAAATCAATTTGATTGTGATCCTTGACATGCACAAAATGTTGTTGAAAAGGAAAGTATGAATGAATATCCCCTTTTGTCGAATGATCTCCATGCATGTCGTGCGTCCTACTTTCAAGATTAATGTCTTGAAAATGGAGCAAGCATTTCAAACTAGATATCATGAGGGAGAGAAAGTATCCTATGTATCTCCCTTGAATTGGAATGGAAAGGAACAATTTGTTGATTCCTACATTGACTATTGGAATGCCCATTGGCACTCTGAAATGAAAATTTTTAACAATTTCTTCTTAGAGATCCAGATCTCAAGCTTCTATCAAGTCGTATGTTTTTTTATTTGGGATGGCAACCATAGGTTGCAAACATGGTTGCCTTACATCCAACATGTGCATAACGAGGATCCTAAATGGCATACTCAGTGGATTCCATTGTGCTCAACACCTCACATTGCCTTGTGGAGCTCTTCACTACCATGATAAACTTGAACAAGTCAGTTTCCAACTCTTCAATTATGTTTTGAATTCTCATTGTATTCTCTTTCCAAAGCTTTGATGTTCCTAATTCCATCTATTAAATTCTTCTTTGTTCCTAGGGCCGTGCAGTTTGACCATGTGCGACCAAGCCTTGTGCATGATTTTTTCCACATCTAATCCATTGGTAACATTCCCCTAGAGCAATTCCAAACTATTCTCTTGGCAAATGTTTTCAATAAGTGCCAAAATAAATCTCGCAAGACTTGACATTCCCTAACATTGGAGGCATTTTTTATTACATCTATAAGGTTAATAATCTTTTCTTCCCCATCATTTAGCTAAAAGTCCCCTCATCTCATCATCTTCCTCTTTTGGAAATTTTCTGATCTTTTTTGTTCTTTTATTTTTTCTTGCAACAAGATATATTTGCAATTGTTGATATGGTAGTTAAGCTCTACTATGAAGAAGTTTTTAACCATGTAGAAAGGTCTATTTTTTTTCAAGGAAATTCAAGTCCATTATCTATAGTTCATCGAAAAGCTTCAAATGTTGGCATATTCCTATGTGATTCCATAGCAAAAACTCTCTTGGCTCAAGACCTGGAATGAGTCCAATGTGCTCAAGGAGACCAAGAAATTCCCAAAGCAAGGATTTTTGGACCAACAGTTTGACAAGTGGCTCCACAAGGCCACTTCTTGGCACCAAGTATGATTTCTTCCTCTCTCTCTCTATTTTGCTTTCTTGCATCTTTTCATTGGCCACTGATCCTTTAATCATTTAATGTAATTGGAGTTGAAGGCTTTGAAGTTTTATGCCACTATAATCACAAATCTCAACTTGACTATGCTGGATCTTCCAAAAGTTGTTTCATTTGCCTCTTACATTCAAGATTGGTGATAACCTCTTCGGGAAATTTGCTTCTTCCATGAGTTCAAGCTAAAGGATGAAGTGCGTAAAAACAAATCTTGGGAACAATAGACAAGAAGGAAGGAGGCCCTCAAATGAATGTTTTACAGGTTTGCCACTTGTTTCCTCCTACTATAATCATTATTCCCCTACTTTGAATGCCAAGAATAGAGCATGAAAAATATTTTATAACTAAAATCTTATTATTTTTGCAAGTATTTCTACCATGTCCTTTTTCCAATGGGAACCATTAACCAACTTCCCCCTCTTTTTGGGATGTGGTGTGATCCAAAAGTGAACAACACCATGTATCATAAGGAGTTTCTCAAGGATTGGAGTTCCTCACACCTCATCAACTATGGGTGGTATCTTGATTGCCCCAAGGAAAAGACTTTGGCCTCAAAGTTCTCATTTCGTGAAAAAAATAAGTCGAGATGCCAAGAAGTGTTATAATTGTTTACAAACATTCAGATGCAAGAAGGGAAAAAGAAGGGGTATGTTTTGGGAAAGAAAAAGCAGATTGAAGACATTAAACCTAGTTAACAATCAAAATCCAACATGGAGTTCACTTGGATGCAACTCCAACTTTGACTATCAATCTGAATGTTTCAGAGCATATTACTAACTCTAGGCCACCTCACCCTAATGCTCCCTTTTTTTCTCCTCTTGGAATGTTGAGCTCGAATTTTGAGAACATGCATCCACTTTGCTTCACCCTGCTCAGCCAACTCCCCTTGTACTGCCATCTTGTAAACCCCCTGGATGGCATTATACTACATTACCATTGTCTTGGCCAAGTATTACAAGGGAGAGGGTTGATTTTAAAAAGTGGCCACAAGCATTTGAGAAAATCTTTACATTCATTCATGAGGTCAAGCCATTTCAATACCTCTTAGCTTTCTTTGATAGTTTTCATTTCAATTGCTTGTTGATTTTTATTTCTTCCCGTTGGTGTGTAGGTCAATGTTGAGGACAATGTAAACTTTTTTTTTGCTAACATTTTGAGGAATGTTCCTATTCCTTTGGTCTCCTTTAGCTCCCCGAAAATCCCCCTTTGGAATAAATGAGGGGAAAATTGGATAGTATCCATTTTTTATTTTGCAAGAAATTCTTCACTATTGATGGGGTTGTGTTTTTTCCACACAAATGATCCCCAAGTTCTCAAGGAGATTAGGTCTTACTTAGAGAACTACAATTTTCAAATTCACATGAAATGGGTGGTCATCAATTCCCTCCCACTTGTGAGCTTGAAGGACCTTTCCTTGAAGGTATGGGCTCCCATATTTTCTCTTCCTTTTTCACATCCATTTCTTGGCTTCCTTTTCTCAAATATTGTCTCTAGAATGTTGTAGACCTTCTTGAGTCGAGTGATTCTTTTGGTTAGGCCTCTTGATCCTAGCTCTTCTTCAATGAATTATTTTGTTTCTCCCCTCCTTTTGAAGACTTCCTACATAAAGGTATCAATGTTCTTGAAAAGGATGTCCTATACAATTGGATGGACATGTCCTCGATGTCTATGTCAAAGACTAAAAAACCATTTTGAGTAGCCAGAGAATTCCATCCACTCACCCTCCAAGCCCTCATTAAAGTTTACTCTAAAGCATGGTCTTTTGTTGCTAACTTGTCCACCTCCACAAGTTTGCTTCCTCCCCTTTCCCCAACTATTGTTTTGTTTGGTTGCTTTTAGTATTGTTCCACAATTTTTTTTCCTCCCCTCTCCCCAACTTTCCCTTGAACATTATGTTTTGGTTATAAAGTCGGACATGGACGTCTTCACCAAGGTTCTTGAGCCCCAATTAGTTATTGTTCCTATCCCTAAGGTGACACGCCTAATTGTTAACACTGACAATGAATATTCAATAGTGGAAAGGCAACCCAAGAGAATATTGGATTGTGAAATAAATATGCCTCTTGCTATTTTTTGTTGTTATTTCTTGCTCTTCCATTTTAGTTCCTTGATGTCCTTATCCTCTCCTTGTTTTGGAATGCATAGATGTCTACAAAACGCTACCTTTCTTGGATTTCAACTTTAGTCCTCTAAGGGACTTTATATTGCTTTCGTATGCTAAGGTTCAAGCCCAAGCCTTTGTTGCTTTTGTTTCCTAGGGTTAGGAATCCTATTTTGTGTGATCTTGTAATCAGAGCATTCATAGATGATGAGGCTTAGGAATGAAATAGGTTGTCTCTATGTTGAGCTCGGGGGTGGACTACTCTGGCATGAGCCTTTGTGCAGTCCTCAGGTTGGGTGGAGAACTCTAATAAAGATTTTTTTTTTTTCATTTTGATTTTTGTGTTTATTTTTTACATGGCACTTCTGTTTTTTCCCTCCTTTTTTCATCATCACCATTTTCATATGAATTTTTTGCTTTCCTACATATGTTTTCTACTATAAATATCTTCCATTCATGCATGTGGCCTTCCCAAATAGATGTTACAATAACTATTTATAATTTCCAATAAATGCTTGTGGGATAATTGCATTGTTCCAAGTAATTGAAAAAATCCCATGTTTAATGTTACATTTTCAAATTTTAACTTGAATGTTTTGAAAACACATGATCAATAATTATAGTTTTACATTTTTTTCCAATCTTTGTCTCTATTGTTTCCCCCACTTTTCGTTACTCTCAATGTTGAGAGTAGAGGATCGAGAGTCATTGAATTAAGCAAATAGGTTATTTGGTGTCCCACTTTAAAAAGGAATTCGGGTTTTGATGGCCAATTCTTAGTTTTTTGGGTGGCAATATGGTTCAAATATTTCATGACTACTAAAACTTTGATTTTAGGATTTGAATGATTGCAACAATACTTGCTCCTAAGTTAAATTTGTAATAGAATGAACGTTTCAAAACATTCTTAATTCACAAATCCAAAAGTTGGCCTTGCAAGTGGTGATTGAAAACATTGCATGAACTCCATAATATATACTGGCCAGTGTTGATTGTCCTTTGTCCATGTTCTTATCAAGTTCTTGTTCCATACTCTTGGTGTTGATAATTGATGATCAAAATATATAAATCCATGGGGCCAACTTGAGCTTTGATACTAAGGCCATTGTTGAAAAGATTACAAGAATTCACTATTATATATAACGGCCATCATGTATCCTCATTTTTTTCCCCCATTTTCCCTTACTCTTGGTGCTAAGAATATACGATTATCCAAGTAGGTTAGTTAATGCCTCCCTTTACACTAGGACTTAGGGCTATAAATGTTTGGGGCTTTTGATGGGTTGATTTAATGAAAATAAATTTCAGAAAATTTAATCAATTGAAAATAAAATTCATTATGATTTTTTATAAATCTTCGTGAAAGCCATCTCGAAGGTTTTTAAGTAGCAACAAATCAATTATAATTATTTTATTCTTGAAAATTAAATTTTTATTAGAATGTTAATTTATTTTCAAATTTTCGTGTTTTGTTTTAATCAATTATTCCATAAACTTTGAACTCCATTTTGGGGATTCAAATTTAAATGAATTGAAACTAATTACTTGGATCTTTCTCAAACAAACTTTATTTTTCAAATTGGTCATATTAAAAAAAAATTACAATTCATATTGATATGAAACCTTGTGAAAGAAATAACGCAAATGCCAAGCCAAAAAAAAAACGATTGGTTGCTGAACATTCATATTTTGATGAAAAATCCAACAAGTGGATGATTGGTGTTCAAATCAACCTATCAATTGGATGGGTGCACCCTTAATCTACACATGCCATACTACATACACACTCTGTGAAATTTCAAGCCTTAACTCTTGAGTCCACAATTTTTGTTTGGGTTTATAAACTATTATATGCATTATGCTTCTTCTTCTTTGTCATCCAACTCCATCATTTTGGCATTTGTGCATGTTGTGGAGTCTTCTTTCTCCACCTCATTAGTATTTGTATTTGCCTTTACCAACGGATCCTTTTCCTTGTTGTATGCAAGTGCTAGTGCTTCATATGGATCGTCCTCTTCATCTAATTCATTTCTTGGCCATTTTTTTTCTAAGATTGAATTGCTTATTTTTTGGGCACTTTGAATCCCAGCAAGTAATCACACTGTCAATGAAATCTTGTCCTAAAATTTTGATTAAAGAGGTGTGTTGGCCATGGATTTTCTCGAAGTGGTTGTGGCAAGCTACTCAAGAACTTTGGCATAAACATTTTGATCATTGTCCCATATATCTTGTAATCCTGCAAGTGGTTGGTAAATGCCTAGTATCCAACCTCCGCCTAGAACTTTGCATCTACACTCTTCAGCTCTATGGTGTTTAACAATAAAGTCATGGATATGGATATCCCAACATTTTGTAAATGATAATTTCCTATCTTGAGTTTCTTAAAATTAAACCCGTCAACCTAAAAATAAACCTACATTAAATGCAAGTCATAACCCACTTTGGAAACATGTCAAGTTGGTGGCATATTTGTAATTGTCGACTCGGATTCTGCATTTAAATCTAACATGATTACCTTTGATTTTCATTGGACCACTTCGTTGGTAGTGATAAGTTTAAAGTAATAGGATATGCCACACCAACTTTTAATGGCATAACAACTGCATGTGTTTGAATAGCCACAAAATCTTGTACTTGCATATGTTAATCATTTATTACTCCATTTTTTTTGTTTTAGTGATTATTTCCCTCAACAATCAAACTACATTTGTTTAACATGCAGTTTCAATGTTTAATTTCATCCTTCTTTTTATTTTATTTTTTCACAACTGAATATTTCTTTCAAAAATCACATACTTTGAAGAAATATTCATATTAACCCATGTATTGCAATACAGTTTGGTGCAAAGTTATGAGTCTTAGTCCCTCCATCATTTCTTGACATTTTGTCATTTTTGACTATCATATGCCTTTTGTGGTTTCGAAGCTGGCCTTATCATCCAACGATTCACCAAATGGTTTAAGATTTTGTTCCTTAATTTTTGTGGCACCCATGCTCACTTGACTAGAGTTGCATACAATTGTCTTTTGGGTTTCATGAATTATGCTAATAGCAAGTTACCAAGGGTTACCAAGTCTTTTGTCAACAAATCGCAAAGTAAGCTTGTGAAAAAATGTTTTGGAATCGGCTTTTTCAAACTCATGTTTTTTTGAAAATTTCCATGGCATGTGTAAACATTGCCAAATTGTAATCTTCCATATCTTCCTTGGAAATGTGTATTGTATGTTTGAGCAATGAAAGACTTTGTCTGTCTATCTTTGCATTAGCCCATAGCCATGTTGCCCATTCAGTTATTTTGTCAATTACCCTTTTCCATTTTGTTCCCCATGTTTTGATTTTGAGCAACTGTCGAAAGGGGTTTAGTTTGGTATCATTTCTTGGATATTCCAATGAATTTTTTGTCATTTCGCAGATCTTTTTTAATATGCTTGAAATTAATGTGTATTCATTGATTCCAAAGTGTTTGGTGTGACATTTGGTGTCAATTTTTTTCTTTCCGTCGTAGAATAAAAGTTTCAAGATTATAAATATGTGGTAGCTTAGTAAAAAGTATTTAGTTAGGCAATAAGGGTGGAGTAAATACAATTTTAGGTATAAATTAAAAAAACTATAGTAGAAAGAGAAAATTCAATTTGATTGTACAAGGTTCAAGCATGGTGCTAGATGCAAGAGGTTGAGAATGTGAATGAAATAACAAATAACTTGAAATGGTATAAATAATGTAAAATGTTAATGGCTATTTGGTATTGTTCAATTCCTAATGGGCACATGCCTCTTCATGGTGAATGAGTAGTGTATGGATTGGCCATACTTCTTGATGGGTCATTGGGTTTATAGTCAAGCATTGTCTCCATTCCTAATGGGCACATGCCTCTTGGTGGTGAATGGGTAGAATATGGATCGATAAATACTTATTGGTGGTTCAATAGGTTTATATGCCATTGGTTTGGATTTAATTAAAATTTTAAGATGTTTTAGATGCTACATAAATTCATATTTAAGAAATATGAAATATAATTTTAAGCATTGGATTAACATTTCATCTATTATATGTTTGAAGATAAACCAACATGAAATTATTCCATCTTGTTTTTTTTGTTTTGTTTTTTGCAATAATTTTGTTGCCAACATTCATTTGAAAGTTCATCCATTTTTCCATTTAAGAATATTGTTCATCCATGACACATGGTAGAATATTCCTCCATGTCACCAATATTTTGTCCTACATGTCAAATAATATTTGGTTGACATCAACAAGGTATTCCTAAAAAGATTCCCTTGGGCTCACTTGTTCACACTCATGTGTTCATCGTTCATGCTCATGCACTGATAAGTTAACATCCCTACACATTTTATAGTGGTTTGGTATTTGATGGTATTAGTGGGATAAAGGTACCTAGTAATTTAACCTAACTAAAATTAAGTGGTTCAATGGGAACTTGTTCAATAAGACATTCATTGCTTTGCATTTTATCATATATAATCGTAATAAAATTATTCTTCTTCCTTCCAATCTACCATATTTTTAGACTTCAAGGCCCTTATGTCCTTGAACACTTGTTTGCAATTGATTTACTTCATGTTGTAACATCAACAACCATATTGACAACAATGTTATGTGTTGTGGTAACATTTTCAACAAAAGATGATTTGGTTTTGTTTTTTAACATTGTTGGGTTTTTGGCCTTGTGTGGACAATCCCAAGTTCGATGATCTTCACCATAGAGAATACAAGAAAGTCCTTATGGAATTTGTGCTGATTTGCCAAATTGAATTACCACCACTACATCTATAACTACTAATGATGTGGGTGAATCATTTTTGGGTTTTTTTATAGGATTCAACATTATGTCCCATCTAATTGCATTGGTACAATGGCATTGTGGTCTTGATATGATAATAACAATATTCCCATTGGTTTGATTTGTTTTTTTTTTAAAAACGCGTTGTAACCCTTTAGCAAACTTTCCTCACAAATTAAGGTTGTTTTTTATGTTCAATTAAGGTGTATCTTTTCATTCCACTAGTTGCTAAACACATATGGAAATAATCTAACATGAAAAATAGTGGTAAGGTACATATTAGTAATGTTGATATGCAACCAATTTGCTAAATGCAAAACTCGTTCATAATACTCCTTCCATTGTCTCTTTCTCTTCTACTTCACGTAAATATGTTCATTAATCTCTTCCTTTCAATAGTGGTTACAAAAAGCTTGTTGAATTTCAACAAAAATATATGAGGATGATCCTTCACAAAATTAGCACCCCATTTAGAAATAGTATTCCAATGTGCTTTGAAACATATTAACAATATGATAACTTTTCATCTCTTCACTGGTAGTAATAATTCACTTATAAACTTCAATATTAGCATTATGATAGTACTAGATACCATGGTGGGTAATAAAGATTCCACCTAGGATTTAACCATTTTGGAACATTGATCCTCCTAAAGGGTATTATGTTTTGTATTGATCTAAATGGATAATGATTAAGGGGCAAATTACTTCCTAATAAAAAACCCATTCTTGGGTGGTACCACTAGAAATGTCACACCTTGATTTTAACTTTAAGAATTCATAGGAAACATTTTAATTTCATAATTTTTTCATAATTTTTTTAATGAGTACATTTTTTAAGTTCCATAGTTTTTGAAATTTCAATAATATTAAAAGTATTATGTAATCGTCATTAATATTTGTAATTAAAATCATAATAATTATGTTGGACAAGTCGCATGTGACACTAATGGTAAATACAAAAAAATTAATCTTATATCATGATCTAAATATGGATTAAAATATGTCATAAAACTAACATTAATGAAATCTGCTCATTCAAATTTACTCATATCTAGTTTCAAAATTAAAATCCAATAATGAAAATATGTTACCAAACATCAAAACAACAATAATAGTTATGGATGTGAAGCTTTTTCAAAAATCCAAATTTTTCTCTCTCATGCTCCATTAAAATTCAATGTTTTACAATGATACCATTTTTTTCCCCAAGAATATTCATTAAAAAAAAACAGTCTTATGTTCTATTCAAATTTAAACAGTGATAAAAATTATGTAATTTAATTAGAAAATAACTAACAAAATGGAAATATATTAACTAATTATTACCACCAATAAGTACTCCTTTAACATTACCCCACCCAGAAATCTAAATTACATCCCAAAATTTTGATTTAAAAATTTGTTAATAAAGCTAAATCTAATGTTATTTCTAATCCTATGTGATGCGCTCCCAAGCTCCTTGGTAGACTCAAATGTGAGTATGAAGTGGAAACAATGGAAAAGTAAGGAGTTGAAGCACGCTATTTGGTTCGCGACACTTTGGGGGTAGAAGAGCGTGCTGGAGCTTTGGGATGGGACTAGGAAAAATGACAAGCAATCACTCATTCACACGGACCTGCACAAAACCAAACAACAAGTTAGTTAGTGCATATTGGAACATTTTTGGTGCTAAGATGAGCCATGGGCAAACTCGGACTCACAAAACTCACCACATCCCAAACTTGGGGGAAGCCACCACCTTCCCCCTTATAGTATACTTTGTGCCTCTCCATGAGGTCCACATCCAAATGACATTTTGTCTCTGGGAGTCCTGAAATTGTGAAAGTTAGGACTCCCACAACTTTGTGGCCCCATAACTTTGTGCGTAGACCTCCGATTGAGATGCGGTTTAAAACAAAATTGTAGCCTCATTAAGAACTTTCCAATGGTATGTTGCACGCCACTTACACGCAAGACAATCGAGTTGATTTTCGACTTTTAGTGGTCAAGAATTAAATTGCCAATTTGACTCTCGGCCTTTCTTTTGGCCATAACTTGTGTTTTAAGTGTCCAAATGGTCATGCGAACCCATTTTAGACATTAACGTTTCTATAGCTTTTCAATGATATAAATAATTTTTCAATCCAATGGGTTTTGACCCCTGTAATCGCTCCTTAAAGATTCGGAAGTCCATCGAGATTCGGAATTCTCGATGGACTACCACATTCCCAAGTGAACTACCACTTTCGGTAGTTCACTTGGGAATGTGAGGGTTCATTCTCTCACTCTCCTGCACTCTTGGGAGTATAAGATATGCCTCTTGGGCTTCCCTCTTGTCCCGCACTCTTGCAAGCCCTTGCCTTGGTCGTGAGCCCAAGGCTAGGGTTGCGACATTATGATTCAAAAATTTAATGTTATTCTTGTTGTACTACAATCTAAACTGTCTATATTACAGTATGACATCACAAAGTGGGGACCCCTTTGTATTAGTGCTATTTAAGTGCTTTCACAATATTTTTACAAGATGTCCAAGGTTTAGTGCTTTGTTCGTGTAAAATAGGCATTGAAACAATTTAGATTGTATTGATTTAATTTTGGTATTGTTTCAATGATAATTGATGTAACATCATATTTGCATTGTATTTATGTTGTTTGCCATGTTGTATTCACATTATGTCCATATTGTAATGATATTGCATTAGTATTATGATTGTATTGGATATGCATTTTTAGTTATAAATGATACAATGTTGTTACAATATGGTTACAAACTCTATTATTGTATTGATTCTATATTGTATTCATGTTGTCTATATTTTGTATTTATGTTGTACTCATATTTTTTCAACATCGTATTTGCATT
>Ga0209208_10010459_pt1 | contig 12033 bp, 7 predicted proteins | sample S1TSphfallax_3_FD_187694 | JGI IMG/M metagenome (GOLD analysis project Ga0209208, IMG submission 187694) | Host-associated microbial communities from peat moss isolated from Minnesota, USA - S1T2_Fd - Sphagnum fallax MG (SPAdes) (version 2) | ecosystem: Host-associated > Plants > Peat moss >...
AACAGCAAACATATAAGATCAGGCTTCAGTTTGCAAAACAAAGAGTACCACCTCAGTTTGTTGGTTTTTACAAGGACTCTGCCACTACTAACTCAGCCTCATGTCTGCAGCAGGTAAGAGATGAATGGGAGATAATCCCCAGTTCTGCATCAGGAAGTGATGTGGTGAAACTCTCGAATGGAACAGAAGTACAACTATTTCCATCATCACAACCTCACCATGGGCATGTGAATGAGACACGGCGCAAATTGGGGGATTTTCAACAATGCTCACCATGCACATGCTGTGACAGAACACGGAGCTGGTGTATACCCCTTGTCTGTTGTTATAACATCCAATGTGATCTTGAGGGTCTTCCGTTTGGGCTTTGTTCTTTCATCCCGATCTCTTGCACCTGCTTTGGATGCAGCAGTTGATTCAAGACAGTGAGTAACCAACAGTTTGGGGTGGGGACATGTATGATGAAAATCCAACATGTGTTCATGCTCGATGTCACAACATAGATAAAACTTGAGAAACACTTTTGTTTTGTTTAGCAACAACAAAAATTCATGCCTGAGAAGTTTGTTCATCCATCTCCCCACTTGGTGAAAGGCAGAAGTCAACAGGTGAGAAAATTAGGCAGAGGGTTTGGATGAACATTATTCTTGCAGTCTGGGAATTCAGATTCTGAAAAGAACATTGTAGTTGATGAGAATGTGGTTTAACTGGGAGTGGGGAAGTCTTGGGTCAATGTGAAAATGGTAATAGCAGTGCAATGAAGATCTATCCTGAAGCTGGGTTGTTGGTGAGAGCATTGTAAGCTTTACAGAAGGTCTACCAAAGATGGTGGGAGTTTGGGTATTGGTTTCATACCAATAAGCAGTTCCTGGAGCTGCGGAACTCAGAAATTTTCTTGTTTATTTCTAGGCCAGATGAGATACCCAAATCCTGTCCAAAGATCTCAGCAGGCCCCAGTTTCAATATGTTGAAGCTGTTAGCTTCTTGAACCTTTCTTACAATGTTGTGCTGTTTTGGGTTTTTTCAAAGCAGGGTAGCAGCTGGGACATAGTGTGTTTTACCTACTCTGGGTCCATGATACATGAACAGTTGAAAAAGGGTACCCTTTTGAGAGGTTGTATGATATATAATATAGTTCCTGTTGTTTGTTGCAGGTTCCAAAATTGATACCTAGTAGTAGAGATATGGATACATCCGTAAGTTTACTCTGAGATCGCTTTGTTATTTAGTGGCATGGATCTATGGAATGCTTCTTTTTTCCTTTTTTCCCCTCAAATGGCTGTTTCACTGGATAATCATAGGTACATGTGCAAATTGCTTGTAAGTTTGTCAGTGTTTTTGAAACTGGAAATCCCCAATTTTTTTTCCTTTTCCCAAAGCTGGGCATGATCTGCATGTTGGGCAGCTTCAGAGAACTCAAGTCTTTTGAATGGATCTCATGGCTTGCCATAGGATCAATGCCCTTAACAATTATTTGCTGTAAGCATTCACAGATTTTTCTTTCCATGCATGTAAGTATGAAACCTTTGTTCAGTACCTTTATACACATTTCTGTACAAGCTGTTTAAAAATAAATGTAGACAAAATCAGTTAACTTTCCATCTTGTGGTGAAAAAGATGTCATAAGAGAACTAAATAAATAAATAAATAAATAAATAAGTACAGCGAAGCAAGCCTTATTATGCACCCACCATGCATGATGGGAGATGATGGCAAAGGTTGCAGAGGGGATAAATTCACAAGGATGATTTCATGAGCCTTGGTTTCTCTAGCAATAGCTTAGTTGAGATCAGTTGACCGATATATCAGATTTCAGAGGCTCGACATAAATGAATAATAAAGAGGAGCATGCAAGTGAAATAACTTGTGTCATGATTGTGCAGGACAGAGCCTCCTTGATTACCAATTGGCCTTGTGCTCCAGGAACCAGGAACTATCTGGTTGCCAGTTTAATGCCACTTTTAATGCTATTAATGGTGCATAAAGGCAGGTGTGCTTACAGTCAGAAACTCCAAATTTATGAACTGCAAGTTCATTAGATGCACTTAGCTCTTGTGCTTTAAACGGCCTCTGATCACAACAAAGTCTAACAGTTGGACAGGGCGTTTTGCAGTTTCATGCAAATTTTTTTTTTAGGTAGGTACCCACTCACACAAAGAAAAACTCTCCAATTTCTTCACTTGATGTCTTCTGATGGGTTTTAGGGTTTTTTTGGGGTGGGCTTTCCTCTCCCCCCCCCATATGCCTGGCATATTTGTTGAAGAAGATCCAGCAAAAAATTGCTCACAACAAAGTTTACTTTGTTTTCAAATTGGAAAAGAAAAACTCTAAAATATTCTTAGTTTCTTAGAGAAGCAAAATCCCAATGCTACTACCAATTGGAACCTGCATTTTGGGGTTGGGGGAAGATGGGACACCCACTAACTTAGAGCTGACACAGTTCTGGACCGATCATTGGAAAAAAAAATTCATGGACCATGATGGATTGCACAAACAAATTCTAAAGTGGTTATTGGCTTTCTGCTTGTCCTGCATGGTGCATGTGTCAGTTGATAATTTGAAGACTGTTTGATGTGTGTTTCTGGTTATGCTTATCTTACCTGCAATACGCTACATCCATCCCAACTTTCTATTTGGACGTGCTTATTTTTATATGCTGCAGCTGTACATTAAACTAAGTTTCAGTTTTTGAGCAGAGCAATCTCATCATGTGGGCTCCCCCATTCAGGTGGACAGTGTACCTCCCCAGTAGTAGTAGTTCTTTCATTTCATTTGCGCACTTAGCAGACAGGGATGATCAGTCTGTAAGTAGTGCATGAGCCCCAACCCCTCCTCCCCCCACTCCCCAAGGCACCTCATCAACCCAAGGGAAAACAAGGGGTGTGTCACACTGTGGCCTAGCCATTTACATTAAAAAGTAAGTATCTTAAAGCAAAAGAAGAATTATGGAAACTCGAATATTTCACCATGCAAAAATACAATCTTCAAAACAATCCTCATATAAAAATAGACCTATTATTACCTAGGGGTCAAAAAATCCCTTCAGCAAATATACTCCATAATGAATGTAAACATAATATCCTATCCTTGCCTTGGTAGGCAAGGCCAATAAACACTTATGATCAAAAGATACTTATTTTTATCAACCAAAACTTGTACTTAGAAAAACAAAATCACTTATTTGAGATGTTTGTTTAAGATCTAGATAGTCGAATTGCTGAACCTGTTGTATGTATGGGTACATATGCACCTCTGAAACCAAGTCGAGGATGCTTTCATGTTAGTGACATCAGTTACATTCATGCTTCTTCCTCAAAGTACCCTAGATATGCACTATGGAATGTGGCAAGCTTGATAGTAGTGTGAGCTGCCGTTCCATTAGGCGGTAACCCATTTTTTTCAACCCTGTTCCGAAGTGTAATTAGTTTTTTGATGGTCACTTCACATTTCAAGTGCCTTTATTACTCATTGATTTGCATTAAAACTGAGACTAACCAAAAGTAAACTGAAGTAAATGGTTGCCTCTTCTGCCTTGGAAAATGCCTATGAAAAGGGTTTTAGGGTTTAGGACACAAAAAACTCATCAAGTATGAGAGCTAGCTGCCAGTTTAGCACCACTCAGGATGCTCTAAGGTTTTATAACCTTAGCCTGATTGGGCCATCCTTGTCTGCATATCTACCGGTATATGGACATGGCACAGGAAACTGGGTCCTTTGATCATCAGACTGGACTGAGTGGGTTGCATGATTGCAAGCTTGACATCCTCTGATTCAATGCTCCACTGAAGAAGATTCATGATTGGTCCTAAAGATCATATCACAATTTTTTTGCATGGATAACTTTTGTCCTTGTCACTACGAGGAGGTTGGGACTTGATCTCAAAGAACAGTTACCATGTAGTATGTACTACTATAGCTTATATGAATGTGAAGCAAGAATCTTTTTTTAATTGAGTCTTTTCATTGCATGGGGGGTGAGTTTCATGACAGTCTCTGCTAACATAGGCAACTCTGATTAAGGAGCTATCCACAAAATGGAGCTTTACAAAGAGACACAGCAAAGAAGACAAAAGGAATTTTATAGGGAGTGGGAAAACTTTAAAGCACAAACTTTAAAGTGGGTATGTATTTTTTGTGTCAGAGAACCACATGGTTGTTTGTTTGACTCTTTACTTAGTAAGACGAGCAATGAACCAATCCAACTCTCCCCACTTTTGTTTTCCTCCCTTCTCTAGGTTGTAAAGTGTAAAGTCAAAAAAGCCAGCAAAACAGCATCACTGAAGTTTTAAATGAGTTTTTGGGTAGGAAGGGCCCAGCAGATACTACACACTACTTCTCGTTGTGCTTTCTTGGATGGTTCAGCTTTTCTCCGACCAAAATAATGCTATACAGATAGATAGCATTAGATAAACTTGTATTCTTTGCCAGTGGATTATGCAGCTTTTTTGCAAGGCTAATGAATTTTTTTTGATCTGCATCCTTAATCTGCCACAGATTATGCTTTACTTGGTCACCTAAGATCGAGTTGGTGGACACAAAGCAAGGCTGTATACACAAATTGTGGACTATATAACTGGCCTCAATGCAGCAAGTTGCCCGGCATAACTGATGATAATGAGGATTGAGATGACATCTTTTCATCCATGAAGAGCATGATCATTAATATTTCATCCAAGAAGCAATAGGTTTATGGAATCGTTGGGCAAATGAGAGCTGATGATGGTACCTTTTGCGGGGTAGTAGTTTGCTAATGAAATGGAGGTTTGAGGTTATTGTTTGTAACTCGGGACCTAATAACAAATCAGGGTGTTGATATTCTTGTTATTGTCGATTATGGACATGACAATTGTATACAAGATTTTGTGTCCTCCAAGGCAGATTTCATTTAGATGATGCATTCTGGAGATAAAACTACCAAAATGAAGGGCAACATTATACAAGATGCTGATGAAGATAGATACTGGAATGAAGATTTTTGCCAATTATTGCCATGCACTTATAAACTGCATTTTTGAGAGCATCTGCTGCTTGCAAGAGTCAAAGAGTTTTCTTTGGAATCGTTACCTCCTTTTGTACAAAGCTGCAAGATGTGCACATGTGACTGAGCAAATTCCCAAGAAAAATGATCTTCTGTATCTTGGCTATTTTTTAAATTGAAAAAGGGTATATGAGATTCTTTAGCTCAAGTTTTTATTTCTTCTTATTGTGTTTTTTTTTGGGTCAGTTTGATCCTTAAGTATTTAGAAGGAAACGTTATTGTGGCGAATGAAAAAAAGGCTTAAACTAGGAGACACCTAGGACACTAGAGGTGTAGACAAAGTACTACTCTTTTGGACATTCATATGTGGCATCTCAATACTAATTTTAAGACTGATGTCAATTGTGATCCAAGTATCAATTGGCATCTTGTAACCCCTTGAGGTATTGTCAACACTGAAAAACACATGTTTTTGGCAATCAACATATTTTTAATCATCATGATATCAAGATCCAAAGCCCTTATGTTTCTCTCAATTGGGTGATGAGTAAGTTCCCCAATATATCTAATTTTGTTGGGTGTTGTAGTGGGTAATATGTAGTAGTGTATCCAACATTTAACCACTTGCAAGCAAGTTGGTTGTCTTAGTTTGAGAATGATGATCGCTATTTGTAAAAACAAATTCCTAACTATTTTAGCCTTTTTCTAACATCATCTACAACTCCTCTAATCCAAACAAAAGAAAGAATATCAAGGGAATATTGTCTCAAGTAAGATGCAGCAACAATAGAGGCTTTTGGGCAAGCTTTTTACATAGCAACCCTAATCACAAGGGATGATATTGGGCCCCACTAAACCTGATTCAAAGAGGGGAAAATAATATTTTGCAAAAAAATTGTCATTAAGCCTATTGAGAAAAAAACCTAAACAAGTTAGGCTGTTAAACTGACCTAAATAATTTCAAAGGGGAAACTCAAAAGAGGAAGCCTTATATGTTTGCACTTTGCACCTAGTAAGTATGATATAAGCCCAAAAATATGATTCTACTATAGATTGTGCAACACTTTGTAAGCAACTTAAATAATACAAAACTTCACCCATACTCTACTAACTAAAGCGTGGGAGTGTGATTTGGCTTTATGGATAACATCATGGCAACCCTTAAGAATGAAACATCACACTTTACTAACAAACTTCTAGCTCAAATTGTTGGTCGTATAATTCCCCACAAGTTCCTTAATGTGTTTGCCTTTGGACTAACCTTTTCTTGAGGGTGTGTTAAGTCATTCCCAAGCTTTATGTCCTTCAATCTTCAAATTGAATTAGATAACATTCACAATTAGTGATGTAATGGTTCTTTCGTCCTAAAACTCAACCAACACTAACTTCCTAGCACTACCATAACATTCATAGAACATCCCAAACATAACAAGTGAGAAGACTTTGAGTTTTGGGTTGGGAATGCTATTGAAAATCTTTGGAGACTATTATTGTATTGTGTCTATTTCCATTCTATAATTATTTACGAAATAGAAGTAAACAACTTTAAATTGATTTATGGTGACTCCCCACTTCATAATAAATACATACAAATTAAACAAAAGAAAATGTGGGTTAAAAAACAAACATGTAAAGACTTTTGTGGTGTTTGATGTGAGAATGTACCCATTTTGATTTGAATATTGACTTCTTAAATGATGTGACACTAGTAAAATAAAAATTTAAAAAAATGTGAGTAAATATATAGGATGTAATATATTGGTTGTCGGGTAAAAATGATAAGTTAGTAGGTAAAAAATTTATATATATATATATATATATATATATATAAAATTCAAATATTCAATTTAATTATAATATAGGGTATGCACTAATTTGAAATGATGGATTATAATTAGTGCATTGTGGCTTTAATATTTATATATTTAAAAATTAGATAATATTGTGATAAAAATAAGTTGTACAATTATCTAATACCCTCCCCCCCTTAAAAGGTCATTTAATCCACATAAATCCCAAACTTTACACTAAGTGTTGCCCTCCGAGAAAAATGTACACATTTTGACTTGTATATAAAACCTCCTATATGATCTCCTAGATTAATTTTGTGTTTTTGGAATTGAGGCTTCATCAAGTCCATTTTTTTTCATTTAAAGGTGTATTTGGTTTTTTATCAAGTTAATTGTCTTGTCAAATTTGTGAGATATTTCAAAATGATTCTTTGGATACTTCTACAATCAATATATCTAGTCAAGATAATCATAGATCTATAATGAAACTAATGAAAATTTAATATTATTTATCATGCATCTAATTTTTTATTAGAAAAAACACTATAGTGTGAGACTTATTGAATCTCACTTCTTCATAAATACTAATTATTAATGAAATGCAACCTTACATACATTTTTAATTATGTTTATATCGACACAAGTTTGGCTTGACCACATGCTTGAATCCCTATTAAATCCTATGTGTTGGTCTTTTAAGGTGCCAAAAATATACATTTATCATTGGTCACCTCATAATTAACCCACATGTTTGGTCCTTAATTTACCTTACTTGCATTGAAAATTTGTATTTATATATAAGGAAGGAGAGTTATACATTGTTTTAATTCTACCAACTTGAAACACCATTGTTCAATGTTATGAAACCCATGATTAGATGTTTCCTTGCTCATCTCCCATGTTTTCCCATTTTCACAAATGAAAATATTATTATTATTGGTAAGGTTAATGTGGATGTGGTGATAAGTAAAAAAGTTGTATGGGGCTTTAGCTCTAAATTTTGGTAATTTAAATGTGACATGTGCATTGAAAGGGCTTTCTACATAACCAAGTTATCCAATTTTAACATTTTGTTTTTGTGTTTGATATTGCATCAAAAGTGCAAACAAAATAAGTTCAATTTTTTTTTAAGGAATTTTGTGATGTAACCAAAATGGTAATCATCTTTAGGAAAAGTTAGCAAAATATGGCTAGAAATCAAATATGAAGGTCCAATTTTTTATCCTCTTTCTATATTTTTGGATATGATTAAAAACCAAATACAACACTCTAGTAATTTTTCTCTTTTTGGGTGCAAATACGTAAATAGAAGTCAATGGGACTACTTTACAAAAGGATTGTGAATTGGTTTTTAGTCATTTTTCATATGAAAGAAATTTTGAATGTAATCTTTTGCAACTTGTTATTAAAAATACATATAGTTACCCCAATAGATCACATGTTTTGTGTTAATCATTGTTGAATAAATATGAATTTTTCAAAGTGTGTAAATTTTTCTAGATTCTACATTTCATCTTGAAAATTTATCAAAATTTTGAATCATACCAAAATATGTTAATTGCTTTGGCTTTTTTTTTTAAACTTTTTTTTTTTAAAATCCTAAAATAAAAATTTCTTTTGTGTGTCATGCACATTACACCTCATTTACATGTGGTAAAGGACTTTTGAAAATTTGAAATTTTGAAAAATACTTTGAGTTTTTAAATTTTAAAAATTCCCTATTTTTAAATTGTGAGTGTTTTTTAACTTGGGTAGTAGGTTGTTATCATCTAATTTCTTTTATCATCATAATTATGTTATTACAATAATCCTTTACCTAGTCCTTTGCAAAATTAACCACATCTGACACAACACCTATTCAAGTTCAAATGTCATTTTAAAAAACCAAAACCCAAAATTTAATTTAAAGAATTTTTAATTTAAATTCCTCAACTTTCATATTAGTCATTTAACACAACTTGGAATGAATAACATAACTTTGAAATGTCAAAAAAAAAAACATATGTTAAAAAGTTCATAATTTTCACCACTATCCAACATGGTTTTTGGCTCCTATCTCTATATTCACACCCTTTTGGTTTTTTTTCAACCTAGGGTCAACCTAGGTCAAAGCTCGTATAAAATTACCTAGGGCTAAAATGAAGGTGATCAAAATTAGACTTGTTTCAATACCCATACAACCTATGGTGATTGAAATGGTTTTTGGTTGCCACAATTTTTTTGTCACCAAAGTTGTGGTTGCCAACATTTTTGGTCACCACCTTTTTTAGATGTCACATATTTTTCCTTCATCAAAAGTTTGGTTGTTAGCAAACTTTTTTTGGTTACCAAAGTTTTAGTCACTGCATACCTTTTTTGGTTGTTACACAATTTTTTTGCATCATCTACAAGATTAATGAAAATATCCTAGGACATTTGAATCTTCTCACCATGGACATTTAAACATGTAACCTAGAAAGTGAAACCCAAAAAAACAAAACACAAATATTCAACATTTGAAGCATTGTGGTTCAATGAAGTTGCCTTCCATTTCAAATGCAAATTGTGTTGTGATTATAGTCAAACAAATCCTAGTATTCTTTGAAAATATCAAACACATAGTTCGTGGCACAATTTGAATAGTGAAAATACAATTGTCCATGACAAATTTTGATGGTTATAACATAATCACAAACAAAAGATGTCTTGCTTTTGTGCAAAAATCATTAGTGCATAGATTGTTTGCAACAAAGGCAACAAACAAGAAAAAAATATGAATAAATTCACATCACAAAGAAGTTCAAAACTAACCATAGCAACCATGAAAGATGGATTGTTTTCAACCATTTTTGGAACTACTAGATTATACAACATAACTCAAATTGTCGAACTTAACATGCTTATCCAATGTGTTTTGACATTCCATGAAATCTTGCTCCCTTTCAACTTCATAAAATCTACAAGTTTGAATAACTCAATGTGCCTATTTGGTTGGTGGAAAAAAAAAAGGGGGACTAAAGTAATTCTTCAATGTGCCTCACAACAAATATTTAAGACAAAGTTTGCACTATTAAATTGGTGTGATGTGCCATGTAGTGACTACCTTCCAAGTGGGGAATAAACCTATTTTGGATTTGGTGGGTAACACCATTTTGCACCCCTTGGAAAACATGGACTCGTACCGTTAACCCCGAATGACATTAGATTTGCACCAACATCTACATCATAAACACCCTCATCTTTTTTTAAAACACGCATAATAATTTTAGTGAGATTATTTGAACTCCCTCCTTCAATGACATGTTTTTAAAAAATGAGAATATGCAAGTGACACCAATCTTGGATCACATAACAACAAATTGAAACCCATGATTGATTATCAATGGTGGTGACCTTATCATAGGATAGCGCAAGATATTTCAAATTTGCAATGACCTTTTTCATTTTTTTAATCATTTATTTGTGTAAACATTCAGCCATTACCCAATTAAATAAATTATTCTGGTGATATTTTAGGTTCATATGAACATTGAAAAAAAAGAACAATATTGGCTTCAAAGCTTCAAATTTTAGCATAGGTTGAAACCCTATACATCAAATGTAGAATCATGGAAAATTGTTATCTTTTTCTTCCTCTCACCCCTTCCAAACCTCTTTGAGTCATCTATTCAACAATTGTCATTTGATTGCGTTGAGAATAAATTAACTTATTCTTTGCATGGTTGCATTTTTTGTTCACATAAAATTCCTTTTGCTTTTTGCCCAAATGCAACATGTCCTAAATCTTTTTATCTTTCCTACATCTTTCAGAAGTATCAAACTTCAACCCCAAAGTTGAATAAATAATGCACATAATTTGATGGATTTCACCAATATCATTCTTCATAATTTTAGCCCATGGAAATTGTGTAGCCCAAATCTCTTTACATTTGGAAAAGATGTCATATATATATTTGTTTCCTTCCTCTAGGATAACATGGATTTTAGAAAGGGTGTAGGAAGAATAAATGTGGGCAATCCACCTAGGCATGTCAATTGCACCATGGGATTATTACATTGGAAATCCAAGTTCGATTCCACTTTACTTCCACTTGAATTCGTCTTAGAAGATGAGATCGATCAAGGTGGGATGACAAGAGGAGACATATCATCAATTTTTGGCTCAATTAGAAAAAAAGGCAACATATTATCTATTTTGTGCTTTCTAGTCATTGCCATTGCATTCAAAGGAAAGCTCCAAAACACAAAATTGTTGGCACATGTGGCACAATAAAAAACACCAAAACAACCAAATGCAAAACAAATGTGCACAACTTGCAAGTGACGACATCTAGACTCCATTGAAAACGCAAAAAGGAAAGGTGCAAATTGAAAAATCTATACTTATTGATAGTTGTATTTGCAATGAAATCAAATTTGATGATGAGTCACAACAAATGCACAACCATCATTACAAATTCATCACTATTACCCACCACTATGTTTTATAATCACACATCCTTAATCCTTTGTTGCAACTTCAACTTCTAGCACTCATTATTGGAAATGGTGATGGTTAGAAGCGGTGTTGTTCATGGTTGTGATGATTGACACCTAAAACTTTGTCATTTTGCCTTTGCAAAGTCTATGCCATTCACAAAGGAAGGGGACGATCAACTTAGATTGAATAGTGCAAGGTGGTGACAATGTTTACATTGTGGCCGATTATAACAAGCAATTTACATTTAAGGTTTAGATGTAATATGACAAGTTATAACTAGAGTTAGATGATATATGGAATTTTTTTATATATATATTTTTTTCCTTTGATAGATTTCATAGCTCATGTTTTTCCTTCATTGTTTTTGGCAATTTTTTGTCAATATAAAAATATTACTAGGGTGATAGTTCTTTAGATGGAATAAAAAAAAAAAATCATATTTCAGTATTTATAGAATTAAAAAATTCCTATAATTAGTTAAGAAATGGGGACAAAGGAAAACAAAAACAAAACCCATAATGTGGTGCAACAAATAAGAGATTTAAAAGTGTGTGTCCCATTGTCCACAACTTTGAACATGGTGGGGGGGAATCTATACTTCAAAAAGTTGCACAAATTTAAATCTTAAATACCCCCAACATTATTTCAAAGGTATTCAAACATGACTAGTTTGAACCTTGTGCCTAATGCACAGGTGTGTTATTTCAACAATGTTTGGTTCATGTTTTTGTTTTTTAAAAAAACTTTTATCTTTTTATTTTTATTATTTTTATGTGTTTTATTTTTATTTTTATTATTATTATTAT
>Ga0209208_10010461_pt1 | contig 12031 bp, 8 predicted proteins | sample S1TSphfallax_3_FD_187694 | JGI IMG/M metagenome (GOLD analysis project Ga0209208, IMG submission 187694) | Host-associated microbial communities from peat moss isolated from Minnesota, USA - S1T2_Fd - Sphagnum fallax MG (SPAdes) (version 2) | ecosystem: Host-associated > Plants > Peat moss >...
AAGAGAAATGAACCAAATTTGGCTAGAAGTCTGAACAAGAAAATAATACATTTTTCATAATCCTCTTTTTATGGCGGAACTCATCATTGTCTGAATTATGTCGATTTTTGTGAAGTTTTTTCTTCAAAATATGACGACTTTTTGCACTTTTTTTCCCAAAAAAAGCCCCGTGTACACTTCGTACCGTATTTTTTCTTGTTCGCCCGGCCTCGGTGCAAAATTTCCGGGAAAGAAAAAGAAAAAAAGAAAGAAAAAAGACACTGGATTATCAGAGTATAATTAGTAATTATTAATAAACTAATTATACAAATTCTAAAAAATAATTATACTAATTATTATTTATTTGAGCTCTCATTTTCTCTGCCTCTTTCTGTGTTCAAATCTTCACATTGTTTGCTTGTTGGCGCTCTTGCTTCTTCTTCTGCTTTACGAAGGAAACAAGAGTCCAGGGGGATCCAGAAAAGCTAAGAAGAAACACAAGAAGAAGAAGAAGAAGAAGAAGAAGACGAGGAGGAGGAGAAGGAGCTTGTTGAGAACATACAAAAGCAAAAAGGAAAGGATTTAAGAGAGTTTCAAGAAAAAAAATTGAACGCTTCGCATGTTTATTGGGAGCCTCAAGATTGGAGTTTGAAGAACGAGAAAGAGGGGAATTGGAAGTTGGAGAATTGTGAAGAGAGCTTGAAGAAGAAGAAGGAAGGAAGGAAGGAAGGAAGGAAGAGAGAAGACGATTTTTTTGGGTGAATGTTGTGAAGATTGGGTGCCAAGAAGAGAGTTTTGAGGGGGTTGTGTTGTTGAAGGTGGGGAGTGTGAACAACGAGGAGGAGGAGGAGGAGTGAGAAGAGTATAAAATTGGGGAGTCTAAACCAAGATGAAGGAGATGGCGGAGGTAGGAGAATTGGCAACTTTCAAGCTTCCAACAGGACATCACATACCCGCTCTTGGCCTTGGCACATGGAAATCGGAGCCCAACAAGTGTCGTGAAGCTGTCTATGCTGCAGTTGTGGAGGTTCTCATACAATTTTGCTGCTTGCTTGCCGGCCTCTTCTCTCTCTCTCTCTCCGTCTCTCTCTCTCCATACAACCTTCTCCTCTCTCATCTGAATTTTCTTTCGGTTTTGGGTTCCTGGCTCGGAACTCTTCAGCAAATTGCCAGGGAGATGGGGATGTCTACATTGGCGCAATGAAACTGATTTCAGCTTAGTCTTGTACTTTCTGCATTGCAGGCGGGGTATCGGCATATCGATTGCGCGGACAAGTATGGCAACCAAGAAGAGGTGGGCGAGGCACTGAAGGCAGCTATGGGAACAGGAATCGCTCGCCAGGACCTTTTTGTGACATCAAAACTGTGGTACATGTGCACACTGAGCTCTTTCTTCCTACTATCTATCTTCACATAGTCTTTTGTCTCTTGACCTAATTGGAGCTTTTTTTGCATTCTGGTTTTCTCAGTCCTCAAAGTCCAAGCAAAACTTTATGGATATGATCTTAAATCCCTTATGAAATATGTGATCTTCACAATTGTCTTTTTTTGCAAATTGGTAGGTGTGCGGATTTGGATCCAATGAAGGTAAAACAAGCCTTGGAGAAAACCTTGCATGAGCTTCAACTCGAATACCTAGACCTGTACCTTGTGAGTGATATAACTACTCACTCAGAATGCTCTTCTTTGGCAAGTTCTTGTAATATTGACAATTTCACAAATCTTTTGTTCCAAGCTGCACTTTGATGTTGTTGCTATCTAGATGGAATGCTTATTATCTACCTATATAATAAAAAGCATGGTGTCTGTCTGTGTTTCTGAGCTGTTCGCACCTACCTACAAACATTCCTACGAATGCCACCCTTCAAACCTACCTATATAGACCTACATTTCACCCTTGTAGACTCAATGAGTTCATGCTCTTGATGTTAAGGGGCCTGATGAGATTCCAGTTGAAAAGGTCTGAGTTACTAAGAATCTGAGAACTAGAATCCCTCAATGGGGAAGGAGCAGCAGAAAGGGTGGAAGAATTCAGTGTCAAATCCCTCAATTGTGAAGGAGCAGCACAAAGGCAGGAAGAATTCAATGTCGAATCCCTCAATCATGAAGGAGCACAAAGCGGGAAGAATTCAAAGTTGTTGTTTTGTGGGACAAAGGAGTGTCATCTCTAAGGAATTGTGTGGTTTTTTCTCACATTTGTAGTTTTAAAGCAGCCCATTAGGCTACAATAATTTATTTTGTGAAATATATGTTTGGCATCTTGCAGGATTGAACAAATTTTTTTCACTGTGCAATTGTCTTTCATTGTGCAGATTCACTGGCCAGTGCATACCACAGTTGATGCAAGCAGGCCACCATCTAAAGATCAAGTTCTTCCTTTGGATCTTAATAGTGTATGGAGGGAGATGGAAAAACTTGTAGAAGAAAAGCTTGTGCGAGACATAGGAGTTTGCAATTTCACAGTGCCAAAATTGGAAGTACTCCTGAAGACCACAACCATCAAGCCTGCTGTAAACCAGGTGAGTGGTCATCTCTCAAGTTCTGTTCCTTTTTTTTCTTTTCCAGAGCTCTGAACTCTTGTTGTCAGTCTCCAGCCTCACGATGCCTGTCTTTTGACAAATGCAAGTATTTTAGTTTGAACTCAATACCACAACTTCATGTGGATCCTGGCTTGCAGGTGGAAATGCACCCAGGTTGGCGGAATGATAAAATCCTTGATTTTTGCAAACGTCATCACATCCATGTGACGGTATTGATGTTTACACCACTAAGAAACTCTAGAGGCAGGCTGTGATGGCAAAGATTGTATAATTCTGCATTGGTATTTGTCACTTTTGTTTCTTCAAGGATCCCAAATCAACTAGCAAATCAACACACTGGACTAGTTGATTCTCCTCTAGTACTTTCAGGAGGAAAACTTTCTTGGCTTGGAGTGATATGACTGAGAGTCCTGAAGATGCTTTGTAAACTTGTGCAACTGCAGGCATATTCACCTTTGGGGTCACAGGCGACGGATGAGTTGCATGATCCAACTGTCACTCAGGTCTGAAAATATATCTTCATCACACTTTCTGTTGGTGCTCTAGTACAATAATCTAAGCTTCATGTGCAGAGGGAAGGGTTCTTTGAGTGAGGGTTTCATCTAAGAGCAAGGCTTTTTACAAATGTAATTGACTGATCATGAGACTTTGTCGACATGCAGATTGCTGAGAAAATCAGGAAGACTCCTGGCCAGGTGCTCATCAGATGGGCAATACAACGTGGTGTTAGTGCAATTCCTAAATCCTCCAGTCCTCATCGAATCAAAGAGAATATGCAGGTTTTTGATTGGAAGCTTGCTGCTGAAGACTTTGAGACTCTGAGCAGCTTCCAAAACCAGGTACAATTACTACTACTCAGAAATCTTTTAGACCCTTTGTTAGAATTAGTTTCTTCTTGCCATCTTTCTTTGTCTATAATCTGCTTTCCCAGTGACCCTTTGTGTCCAAGCTCACAAATTTCATACAAATGTTGAAATGCATAAACTTTTATCAAATCAATATTTTTCTGCTTTGAGGGGAACTGGAAGACCTTGGTTCACTTGAAAAGCTGCCAAGCTCTTTCTTTACTGACAAGATATTGTACAAATTGTGCACTTTGTTTTAGAAACGGGTGCAAGATGGTTACATACTCTTCATCAACCCTGAAGAAGGACCATTAAGGAGTCTCGAAGAATTTTGGGATGGGGAGATTTAGGAGCTTTTTTCAAGTCTCCAAGAAAATCCCAAGTGCAACATTCACATGACTAGTAGGTAGCTATCACAATGATATTACTGTACAAGTTTTACATGGATGCAGATGTGCTTAACTCTCTATCTGAAAATGCACAAACCAGCAGTGTTGTACCCAGTTGCATTTTGTGTTGTAAAACTTGTGGATAACACTGAATCAGCCAGTTTGTAGACAGTGTGACACACCCAAAGAATGAATCCCTATGTCTTTGACATTCAATTGAAAAGTCCACAAAACTTTTTTGATCCTTGTCTCAACTGTTTATTGTGGGATAAGCTTCTAGCTAAGTCATCTAAGCTCTTGATAATCTTCCACTCAGATATGATTGCATCTACACAAGGTTTTACATCAGTATACTTTGGAGTCCCAAATCCTTTTCGAATCCTTATGTCAACTGCTGTTGTTGCAAGATAAGCTCTTGATAATCTTCTAAGTTCTGGATAATCTTCCTGCTCAGATCTGATGCATGTATCTGCATAAGATTTGAGAAGTTTTACATCAAGTACTTCACAGTCTCATATCCCTTTTGGAATCCCTTTTGCTCAATCATTGTTGTTGTTACAGGATAGGCTTTTGATAAGCTCTCAATAATCTTCTAAGCTCTGGATAATCATCCTGCTCAGATCCGATATATCTATCTGCATAAGATTTGAGAAGTTTTACATCAAGCACTTTCGCAGTCTTGAATCCTTTTGGAAACCCTTTTGCTCAACCATCGTTGTCATTGCAGGATGAACTTTTGATAAGCTCTCAATAATCTTCTAAGCTCTGGATAATCTTCCTGCTCAGATCTGATGCATCTATCTGCATAAGATTTGAGAAGTTTTACATCAAGTACTTCACAGTACCAAATCCCTTTTGGAAGCTATCTTGTTCAACAATTGTTTGTTACAGGATAAACTCTGGGATAATCTTCCTGCTCTGATAATATGATGCATCTACTACTTCACAAGATTTGAGAGGTTTTTACTGCCATTTTAGTAGTTGAGAGTGGACCATAATTTTTGCAATGATTTGATGAACTGACCAACGCCTTCAATGCTCATGTCCTGTGACAATCAATCAAATCCTGCAAAGGGTAGGTAGGTAAGTAATACAATAGAAGAGTGCAGCCACTCCCAATATGGAAATAAAGGCCAACAAAAAGAGTCCAAATTTTGCTGAACACTCACTCTCTTTTCCCCTCTGGATTCACAGTCTTTCTTTCTTCTGTCAGAAATTAATGATGGAACTCTCTCTCTTTCTCTCTCTCTTTCGCCCTGGCTGGCACACGAGAGGGGGCCAGAGAGAGTTGCAGGGAGAGAGAGAGAGCGAGTTCACGCGCTGGCAAGGAATGTGGGCATCAAAAGTCCAAGGCTTTGTGGGTTGTTACACCCTCCCACATCAATGAGAACAACAACCAATCACAGTCGCCTCTTCTGTCTGGCAGGTAGGCAAGCACACTACGAACGCGGCCGCCCCCCACTGCCCCTCACAACCTCCTCAAATCATTCTCTTCTTTCTTTTGTTGCTTTGTGCCTTGGTGACGAGAAGCTCAAGCGGGACCCACACCAAAACTTTCCGCTCTTTTGCGCAATTGGGTGGTGCTTTTTTTCTGTTGTACCTGGAAAAAGAAACTTCAGTCAAGTGCGAGAAATCCCTTTCCTTTCTGCGAAGAATCCCTTTTTATTCCTAACTGCCGATTTCGATCCATCACACCCACACCCACCTCTCCTCGTTTCTCCACGCCTTCCTTCTCCTCTCTGGCATCATCATCATCTGCTTGGAAGTTGACTTGGCCAAAGTCTAGATTTTCTTCCTCCCTCTATTATCCTCCCCACCCCACCAAATCAATCACTCAGTCAGTCAGGCAGGGAGGAGAAGGGGGAGTCCTCATTGACGCTGCTGCTTCGTCTCTTTCTCCTTCTCCTTCTCCTCCTCCTTCTAGAATAGGTAAAACCAGAGAGCATGTGCCGAGCTCTTTTAGGGCATACTTACATGAGTCACGACAAGAAGAAGATCACCACCACTACACCAAACCACACCCATTCGCCTCCAACCAACAAAGCTCTGTGGCTGGGGACATTAAAAGCTCTGGATTAATCCAAGGTTATATAGTGTCAATTCGTAAATTCTCTAATCATATCATCACGACACGACACTACACCCATTGGCCTCCAAACAACACAATCCATACCAGAAGTACCTATGAGTGATTGCGCCAAATGCAAAAGAGAACCCCAAAACAAAACAAGCTGCTTGTTGCATGATGGCTCTGCATGGTGAAGCCAAAGTGGATCCTTTTGTTATGTGGGAAATGGGTTTTTATGATGGACTCCACATGACCCTAGAATGTAGGGATACTAAACTTTGGCCCATTTCTAAGTGCGTCACAATGTCAGGTGCATCACAATGTGTTTGTCTCTGCTCTGATTCAGGGCAGAGTGAATAAAACAAAATCAAATCTCATACAGACATACACACTTGGGGGAAAATGAAGCCCATCTCAAGGAAGGAGGCAGCATTATGATTGCGAAGATGGAATTTGCTTTGTGGGAGAGATTGATTTTGGGAATTTCTTTCGGGAAAGTTTATAGCAGAGCTTATCCTGCGACTCTTGTTGTTTGTGGGGAACGAGTGAAGGTCTTGTCTGTTATGGATTGATTGTAATACGAGAGAGAGAGAGAGAGAGAGTGCGTGCGTGTGTGTGGTGTGTGATGAAGAAGCCAGAGATTGGGTTAGGCTAAGAAACACATCTTGGATTCTTCAACCAGCAACCGCTGCTGGTAATGATAATCATCATCGGGCAGAGTTGACAAACGAATCATGCGGAGTGATGATGATGATGATGATGCAGGCTTTCTTTGGAATCTGCTGTCAGCGAGTTGGTAAGGTTGTTAGTGGACTGAATTCCTGTGTTGCTTTACCAGCAGATCTGGTGCTTGCTTTTTATCAGTGCAGAGGAGGAGGAGGAGCAGCAGCAGCAGCCCCTGTTCTTACAAGAGTTTCAGGAAATAGACAGTGCACAGCAGCAGGAAAGAAGGGTGGTGGTACAAGAAATAAGAGAGAATGGGATCAGAGGGAGGAGGAGCATCAGCAGCTTCAGCAGCAGCAGCAGCAGGTGGAACAGGAGGAAGTTTGATCGAATTCAACATTACAGGCTTCAAGAAGTTTCATGGCGTAGCTGAGAATCCCACTGAGATTATAGTGGGAAGGATTGAAGAGTATTTGAGAATACATGGCATGCCTGCAGGAACTGTGCTGGGGAGTTGTACTGTGTTGGAGGCTGCAGGGGAAGGAGCATTGCTACCTCTCATGCAGCTCTTGCACTCATCATCATCATCATCATCCCAATCACTGATCAAGCGAAGACCTTGGATTGATAGGCATTGGATTCAGAGAGATGCAAATTGGCAAGAAGGAGGAGATCATCACCACCTGAATACACAATCTGCATCACTCCCCCAAAAGCAAATTGTCTGGGTAAGAATCCAAATCTCCCGGGAGCTCTCTCTCTGCTGTCTAGGAGTGTCATCTTTGCAGAGTGTCAATCTTCAAATTCTCAGATGTGCATTTCAGCTTGAGTTGGATCAGGAAGAGAGAGACATACCCTTGCATCTCTTGCATGGAGGATTGAAACAAAGAGAAAGATCATGAGATCTGTGTGCTTGAATCTGAGGATTGAAACAAAGAGAAAGATTGTGAGATCTGTGTGCTTGAACCTGAGGATTGAAACAAAGAGAAAGATCATGAGATCTGTGTGCTTGAACCTGAGGATTGAAACAAAGAGAAAGATCATGAGATCTGTGTGCTTGAATCTGAGGATTGAAACTAAGAGACAGATCATGAGATCTGTGTGCTTGAACCTGAAGATTGAAACAAAGAGAATGTCATGAGATCTGTGTGCTTGAACCTGGGGTTTGAAACAAAGAGAAGGATCATGAGATCTGTGCTTGAATCTGAGGATTGAAATAAAGAGAGGAAGATCATGAGATCTTTGCTTGAACCTTTGTTCTACCAAATCACCACATCCACTTGTAACCAATCTGGATCTTGGAGATAGCAATCATGATCATCATCTTCCTCTTTGTTTGAAACATAGCTCCATTTGCACCAAAGACATTTTTTTGGCATATTAAAAGTTCTTCTCTCTTTTCTGATTCTTCCTCATCTTCGCTCACCTTAATGTAGACAACTACTTGGCATTCAGAGTTGTGATCCTTATGAATCAGGGGCATGGGTTAAAGTGTATGAGCTTTAATGTGAAATTGCCACCCAGCAGGTTCATTTTGGTGTTAATAGTGCAGCAACTAATTTTGCTTTGGAGTGGTGTGCGGTGAATGAGGCGACATTTCGATGCAGTGATGAGCTCGGTTGGCAACCTCAGGTCTGATTTCCAAGCTATATACTTAATGTTGAAAAAACAAGCTAATTTGCTCAAAGGATTTATATTGATACCTACTTGGTCTTTTGTGTCTTACATGCAGCTTTTTGAGCATTAGCTTGATACCTACTTGGTCTTTTGTTTCTTACATGCAGCTTTTGAGCATTAGCTTGATACCTACTTGGTCTTTTGTTTCTTACATGCAGCTTTTGAGCATTAGTTTGATACCTACTTGGTTGTTCATGTCTTACTGCATGCTGCTTTAGAACCTAACGCCAGTAGTAAAACCTAAACCATGTGGTAGCTTGATACCTATTTGGTCTTTGTTTCTTACATTGTGCTTCCCTCTGTACATACAGCGTGTTCCCATAGTTGCTGAGGATGGTCCTATATCCCACATTCGTGAGGTAGGTGTTTTCTCCTGTTACTTCCTTTTCTTAATGCTATGCACCACAACATGTGTGGAAATGGCTATGTTGCAGTGTATTGCAGTGTCTAGTTGAACAAGAAAGAATTCAAATTTCTTCTGTGCCTTCAAATCTTTGTACCTGTATTTCATGGCCATGAGACACAAACATAGGCACATAGTGAAGTGGAAAATTCTTCTGTTGGAGTGTGTATTTACACCAAATGTATTTTCCTACTTTGACTTTGAAGGATCATCCAGTAGGGTACCAACAATGCAGAATGTTAGCTTTCATCCACATCAGATGATGTTTGTGCATAGATGAGCATCACTCTGGGTTTGAGTGGTAGCTATTTTTGTGTGAGAAGTTAGAATTTTGATTTTTTTTGGTGTGGTTTTTATGTGCACCAGACAACTATCCCAGTGCGAGATGTAGTGACCGTGTTGCGAATGAATGGCTATGATGTGATGGAGTCATATGATGCAGGACGTTTTGTGTGCAACTATGTGTATTACCAATCACTACGCCACTCTGCAGCCTATGGGAACAGAAGCATATTCGTGCATGTGCCTTTGTTTATAATGATTGACGAGGAACATCAATTACAATTTGTGGCAGCTCTACTGCATGCATTGGCTTTCAGACTGCTCTAACTCTATGGCTCTCTGACCACTTTTGACATGACAAAAAATTTGTCATTCTTCGGTAGTGAGACCATACCCTCTGTAATTGGAAGGCCAAACAACTGTCCTTTCTTAATAAAATGATGGTACTCTTAGTTGCAAGGCAAGCAAACACTACAACTTGTGATTGACAAGCCTTTGGAAAAACCAGATCTTAAACCAGACTCTAAGGTGTCCAAAGCTTATAACCATTCATGACATAGAAGCTTACAAGAGAAACAGGGGATTGATTCAATGATGCTGCACACTTCCCATTGTATCTGGTCTGGAGCAATCCATTGGAAAGGAGTTTGTACATCACTACAAGAATGGTAAAATTAGCATTAGATATAGCCAAGGATTACGTAAGAAAAACATTACAGCACCATCTAAAAGCTAAGGCTTCTCATCCAATGCATCTGGTGTCAGCAGGCAACAAAGCCCTGGTAGATTGATAAGCCCTTCAGATTCAGATCTCCTCTTTTAGCCCGAAATAGAGAGCTGCCTGAATCCACCACCTGTAGATGTGAAGCTGGCTTGCAACTTGGAACAACTACATGTTTCATGTCCCCACAAAACTCCAGACACCAATCAGAACCAACAGGGTGTTGCAGCAGCTGCTGACCTTGATCCCAAACAATTTTAGCACCATTTGGAAAAATGGTAAGGGAAACAGCAACCTGCAAATTTGCACAATCTCAAAAAGAATTACATTCACTGTCCATCATCTTCAGAGCCCTTCAAGTATGACACCTCGGATTCATTCCCACCATGTACAGATCCTCCATCTCTTCCAGGATGGCTTAGTGGTGATGACCCTGCAACCCCTCCTCCTCCTCCACTTATTGTCTGATTCCCATCCCTAGATCCAGGCAGCTTCCCATATTCAGATAATCCTCCAATGGACTGAGTGCCATTACCAGCCCCTGTGGATGCATCGTTGGACATCACATGCATTCCTGCACTCCCAGGAGCTGACACCATTCCTTGTTGGCTATGATATGAATGCTGTGACAGATGGGCTGAGACCTGTTGGCTTTGTTGCAGATATTGTGGGATTGCAGTCTTTTGACTCATCATTGGTTGTTGCTGCTGAAGGTATTGCTGTGCTGGTTGCATTGATGGTGCTGAGACAGCCTGCATTGCTCACTTCCAGCTGTTGTTAGTCAAGCTTAAGAGGACTTGTGAAAGGAAAAAATAAATGTGTCCATGGCACAAGCTTCTGAATCTTCAGAGAGCAAACACCCATGTGTGAATCACATTCCTGCAAGAATGATCTATGCACACCCTCTTTTGTGGTCCCAACTTCATATAAAGGATTTTAAAACTCAGACAATCATCTGGAATGTGTGCATACACTACAGACAAAGGTACCTGAGGCAAACTGTGGACTGCTTGTGGCTGTGCATCAGCTATGGCTGCCAGATACATGAGATTCTGCTGCAGCTTTGCTTGGTACCTGCATGCCCGCCCAAGACACCATAGAGGGCCCTCATCATACCGCCCAACATCTTCATGCATCCCGTCTTGAAAACAAAATGTAAATCTAAAGAGTCAGGTCAGCAATACAGAAAAACGAAAAACACAGACAGTACTTACAAAATTGCCATCACATCACTTACGTAGCACATTCATTGAGCTTTCCAAGATTTTGGTTGTCAAGGATTGCAAGGATGAGCTGCTTGTTTTCGTCCAAATACTGCACCATCCACCCCCCTTCTTCCACATCAATCAGAATGGCATTAATCATGCTTCAAAACAAGAGAAGGAACACCACATAAAACAGGCACGTACATTCCCTCACATCTAGGGTTTAGGGTTTTATGTGCACAAAGGCTGAGAATCTGTTGTGTACATGATGATGATCCATTCCTTTCTCTACACAATCATGCAAAGAAAAACCTTAGACCTTCCTCTCAGCAGCATGTAATCACACAACTAACTGTGCAGATAGATGGAGGGGGTTTATTGCAAAAATTCAAAGATGAATTTCCTTGCAACAAGAGTCTTTCCACAGCAGAAGTTCGCATGCAAACATACATGCACAAACCAACCCACCACAGAAACCACATATGCATTTTGCAACCACAGCAAGGATCCAGACGCAAGCTCTTTCAAAAAAGCCAAGCTCTTCTGAAAAACCTAGAGAGCAAACTGCTTGTAGCATAAAACTTTTTCTTGAAAACAGGATCATATCTCTGGGGATAATGGAACTGGTGTGAACTTGTTTTCATCGTCATCTTCTCCCTCTCCCGCGTCGCTTGATCTGCACAAAGAGCTGAGGAATACCTTCTGTATGAGATCGGTGGAAATGGTGCTGCTCGCATAAGCTGCCATTTGCTGCTGCATCATCTCTCCCCTCCTTCTCACTCTCTGTCTCTGTCTGTCTGCCTGTCACCGGGACGGTATCAAGCAAGCAAGGAGAGGGTCGGAGAGATTTAGGGTTTGGTCAGAGCAAAGGACTCTCGCGAAAACAGGTGCACTAACAAAACCCTAGCAGGTGGCGCGCGCTGAAGGTACCTCCTACGCAATCTCGCAGGTGCACGAGGAAGGAGAAGGACGATCCTGGGAGCTCGTGCACGACAGACAGCAAAAGACTACTGAGTAAGTCCTGACCTTAGTTTCCATCTCCAGCTTTCCTTGACTTTTTTCCTACTGGACATGGTTTTTTTGCTTCTTCTTTTGTTCTTGTCATGGAGGTTGTGGGTGTGGAGAAATTACAAGAAGTCTCGAAGTTGGTATGTTTTCTTTGCTGCTTGCGTGCAAACAATGTTGGAATCTGGATGAAGTCTACATGCTTTTTTTGCTTTGCTTGAACTTCTTCTTCTTCTTGTTGTCTTGGAGGTTGT
>Ga0209208_10010464_pt1 | contig 12030 bp, 7 predicted proteins | sample S1TSphfallax_3_FD_187694 | JGI IMG/M metagenome (GOLD analysis project Ga0209208, IMG submission 187694) | Host-associated microbial communities from peat moss isolated from Minnesota, USA - S1T2_Fd - Sphagnum fallax MG (SPAdes) (version 2) | ecosystem: Host-associated > Plants > Peat moss >...
CCAAACTTTAACATTAAATACAATTATCTTTGATGCCATCCTCTTTCCATTGCAATTGAGCCACCTAATTCAATTATTCTAAAAAATTTAAAATTTAAATCTCCATAGAATATATGGAGCTTAATGAAACGATAAGGTTGCCAAAAAAAATTTAAATTTTAAATTTTAAAAAGAAATTATTCTCCAAAATAACTTATTACAATATTGCAATTTTGGGGTTTTAAAAAATCTTATTATTTTTTTGCTTATGAAACCTTGAATCTTTATTTTATGTAGCTAATCACCCATAAATGTTTTGAAACACACACACACACACACATACACACAAATGATTCACATAAATTAATGTTATTTGAAGTTCGATTACAAGTTTCATAAGGATTTTGACAATGGATGTTTTAACTTTAAAACTATTTCATGTGGTCTATACAAATAATTTGATTGTGATTCAAATGGACGAAGACTTAATATGACATTTTTTTCATAAAAATGAGCACTATCTTAAATTGTTGCAAAACAAATAACATTGGCTTGACCATTTAAATCACTAGCAATCTTTAAAAAATAGACTTGTGACATATAATTAGGCACACTATAACTTGCAATTACTCATTTAAAAGATTTTACAATTAAAATATAATAGAAAAAGCCTTCATTGCCATATTAGTTCAATCATTGATTATTTTCATGACATTGACTAGACTATATACATTATGTTTTTTCATTAATTGTTTACATCAATTACAATTGTTATTTTCTTCTCAAGGATCTGCAAAATAATTGGACAAAACAAAAGGATGAGTTATTTTTTGGGAATTTTTACTTGCCTTGGCAAATTACAATGCAATCATTCCAATGCCATACCTTTCAAGTTGAAACCACAATCCTCAAGGACACATATTTTAGATGTTCTTGTGCAATTTCAACATAAACCAATAGCAATTACTAATGACACATGTTAGGAACAACACAATAAACTTGCAAGTCAAAACATTAAAAAAAAAAAAACTATATGCCAAATTCTAGTTGTTTGCAACAAAAGATTTTGGTGATAAGACTTTATGAATTACATTTGAAATCTCTACCTTTAAATTAGTTAGATTTTGAAGAAGAAGTACATCATTAGAAAAGACTTGAAAAAGATGATTGTTTTCAAGTCACAAAATTTGAAAAATAGATCACTTGATTATGTGACCATGTTGTCTCACCATTCAAGTAGGTGAATGAAACATACAATTGTTGGGAAAGGAAGGTACATTTGTTGAATGCATCCTTTATTTCATCCATAAATCTTATTCATCCTTAAGGTTTTTGAATTCGTTGTTCCATTTTGAGAATTGTTGTGTAGTGTATACCTTAGAAAATGAGTGCCCTTCATTCGGCCTTCAATCTCTTTTGCATTATTTGCCTTGTATATAGGCTTTCTTTCTTTCTTACTCCCCTTCATTTTCTTTGCATGAATAGGTGGGTGAAGAAAAACAATTACTTTGAAAATTGGAAGAACATGATAAATTCAAGATGTTGTTTGAAATCAAGCTTAATAGTGACTAGAACAAAGGATTACTTGTTTTGGATTAAATTTCTTTTGTTATTTCAATTTAGATTGAGGTGTGTACTTAACCACTCACTTGGGGTGCCTCTTTTCCATGGATTGAAGGTTACACCATCATTTTGAAGAACTAATGATGTACAATATGGAATTAAAAACCATTTCCCTAGGCATTGAATTCTTTCATTCTTTTTTCTTTGAGGTGAAAAACAATTGATCCACGAGCAAATCCAAGGTTATTTTCCTAAAGTTATGAGGTTGATGGACAATGATAACAATAATAGTAGTTTAGGTGACTTGTTGCCATGGTTAATAGAAGCAAGAGATTTATGTTTTGTTCTCCATCTACCAACTTGAAGGCTTTTTCTCTTGTTGGTGATGGCCATGAACAACCTCTATTTGTGTGTCATTACACCACCAAACAAAATTGTTTATAATATTGTAATGGTTGAATCAATCAATCCCACAAATCAAACCTTGTTTCTCCACTAATCAAGAATTCATTTTTACATGTATAGATTTGGTCTTTTAAAGCCCAAAGATAGTGTAATAGTTGATCTTTCCTCTTTGTAGTAATGCAAATCATACAAAATTTGAAACTCATAAAAATTCGCAAAACTTTGACAGGTTGTTGCTTTGCAAGAGATTCAATGAAATGAAGAAGGCACCTTTGGTTCCCAATACCAATGGTAGGTGATCATACATGGATTTGAAACTCAAGTGCAATGACTTGCATAATACCTTGCAAAGAAGTCTTTTGAATGAAATGGTGGTAGGTGATTGAAATCTTGAAATGTGGATAATTCACCATTTGTTGAAGTTTGAGACTAAAAGTAGATGTCAAACAAGCTTCCACATGGGATAATTGTGTTTTAGCTCATGCATTCTATGTTTATAGACACAAACATGATGTTTTAGATCATGCTTTCTATGCTTGTCAAACAAGCTTCTACATGGGATGACTGTGTTCTAGATCATGCATGCTATGTTTGGGATTTGTGTTCACTCACTCAATAATACTAGATTCAATTTCACTGATGGTGTATTGCATGAAAAGACAAAATATGCAAAGTTGGGAGAACAAGTTCCATGCAGAGCTGTGGTTGTACATGGTAAAACAAGTCATGTTCTCCATTCACACCCAGTGAGATTAATGCATAATCTTCATGAGACATTATGAAAGGATGAACCCTTTTTGCCCATAATATTCAAAGATCAGTTAAATGAATTGATAATTAGACTGCAAAAACAAGGCATGATAACCAAGCATGCTTTTAATCTCACCTTTTTATGCCAGAAATGAGGTTATGCTTTGATGTAAAGCTGGATTGGAATTTTCAAACACTTTCAAGGTTTCCTCTCCACAGATAAAACTAAACCCATCAACTCAGACTAGTGACAAAAAATGCATCACATTATAAAAAAAGACAATTGTCATAGAAGATGTTTGATACTTTTCTTGCTCCACATGGTCTTTTCACATTTAAAAATCAGGTCATTTGCATTCAACAAATAGGTAAGTATATGGACAAAGCTCCGCAAACCCAGAGTGTCAAATCATCAACCTTTCATTATATTTGGTACACATTCAAAAGCCAAACCTGTTGAGCAAACTCTTTGACATTGTGACTCTCAGGAACTCGAAGACACTCAAAAACATAGTTCAATAACATTACTGTCACAAATAACAGTCATCAGAGCTAAAGGGGCTTCTCATTGTCTCTAGATCAAAGTCAAGCCCTACATATCTTGGTTACAGTAAAATGTGTGAGCCCCATCAAATTCCTCTTTCCCCTTCTCCAGTGCAGTTTCCAGATTGCAAAACAATTATCATCTGACAAAATTTATGAGACCAGAATTTGCCTATCTTACAGGTCCAAAAAATGAATCAATTAAGTACCTCATGTATAAAGAGATGGGTGGAGCACCGTAGGTAGCTTTGCAGGCATTCTTGGTAGTTCATGTGGGGGAGAGAAGGACATGTGATCCAAGAAATGATCATTGAATCCACCCTCATCACTAGTGAAACTCCTGGGTTCAAACCCTCGCTGCTTATTGAAGCTCCCTGACCTTTCAGGCATTTCCCCATCCCTGTCCATATCCTCATCACTAATATCCTGGTCTAAGCTTCCAACTGAGGATGTGGGAGAATGAGGCACATGCTTGTGGGAAAAGGAGGAATCATCTTCCCATGAAGAGCTTGGCTCTGAAAATGTTGCATTCACAAAGTCATCATCCTCCTCGTGTACATCTTCAAGTATCTCAGGGGGTTCCACCATAGACCACTGGATGAAATTTGGGCGTATGAATCTGTCAGACTGCTTGAGGAGATAAGGGTCAAATGGGAAGAACATGTCAAGCCGAATATCACCACCAAATGATCTCATTACCTGTGAGCCAGGAAACTCCTTGGAGTCTGCCCAAACCCGACAGTCAACAAGCTGTGCTAGGCTTGCCTGTTTCACAAACTCTTCAACCACTGATGGTAAACATACACTTAAGGGATTGAGATGATGCTCAACCAGCTCCTGCAAGGGTAGAGTTCGCAAGGCCCGCTTCTGTCTAGGGTCATCAGTTAGTTCCTTCAGTCTGAAACAGAGCACATACATCACTGCCTGGCAGGCAGAATAGAAGACACCATGCATGACTGGGTCTGCAGTAGACATGGATAGGTTTTTGCGATCTTCTGCCAACTGTGCATATGAGACACACCACTCTAGTAAACTTCTAACAGAGTCAAGAATAACAGATGGTGGCAAGTAGCTTGCCCGAGCAAGGTAGCTTGCAAGATATGCAGCTGCTGACATTCGAGTGTTGGGTGGGCGCATCTTGGAAGTGAAAATGTCACAAAGGAGCAAGGCAAAGCTGCTCCCACAGGTTGTGGGGGCCAGGGAACACACATAGAAGATTAAGAACTGGGTAAACTTGGACTTGTGGGTGTCCAAGATTGTTGTCTGGAAAGACCGCATGAGTGTTTCAAAGACAAGATTGCAGTGGCCTTGATTCACACACATCTGCAGATGATTGAAGGTCATGTCCATCATCAGATCCATCTTATCAGCCATTTCATCCAAAGTAGGCAGCACCCCGTCCTGGGCTGACCGCCCCACCATTAGTCCATGCTGATGCTTGGCCTCAATACCAGGCCCTGACAAATCAGTGGCAAGACACACACCATCCTCAGCCTCTTTTGCATCAACATTATTCTCATCCTCCAGATTCATGTGGAACATGAACACTTTATTACTGTCCTCTTCTCTCAGGATGTCCTCCCACCTTATCTCTACATCAATTTCAATAAGACGGTCTACAACAGCCAATAGTATCTGGCCACCAAGAGCACCACCCAGTGTGCTGCTCTCCAGTTTCAGCATACTTTCAAAATACAATGCCAACCACTGCTTCTCTGTTGTTCTATGTGGCATTCTTTGGACAACAATGCGCTGCAGTCGAAACGCTGCAGTAGGAACAAGCTCTAAAATCTGGTGAAGAGCTGAGTGAAGACACCCCAAAACCTGCAACAACCAACATAAAGAAGATTAGGATTTCCTGTTCCCTTTAGCAAGCCACATAAGGGTTCATGTTCATCTCTAACCATTTTGCATTCTACATTGAAAAATGGACAACTGAAGCTCCCAAAACATCAAGAACATGGTGACAATCAAAGAAGTAGAACTGTTTGGTTTATCTATAAGACAGTCCCAGTAGGGTTCAAGCTACTGCACTGATGAGAATCGTGCTTAAATACTCAAAAGAATGACTGTGAAAAAGCTCAGATATCCTCAGAAAGGTGGCTGGCTTGTACCACTATAACTTCAAATATCCCAAGAACTCTCTAGTACATAAACTGGATTTTTCCGCTAGAAAACTGGCAAAAAGAAAAACCCTCCACAGATATGAGAAGAAAAACATTGGAAAAACCCTTGAAAGGAACTAACGTAGCAATGATAACAGAGACTAAGAACAGACATGTGCAGTGTAGAGTGACAGACTTACAGCATCTTTCCTGACAATATGCTCTAAAGCTTGTGTCCGCAGCTTATCCATGGAGAGAAACCCCATCATCAGGCCAGACCTGCTAAAGGAGTCGAGAAAAGCTGGCAGACAGCAAGAGGGCGGCAAGAAATTGCGCACGAGCATGTCCAAGCACTGTGAGACATAGCTGCCATTCACAGTTGCAAGATTCACAACGAAGCTCAAGAGAGAATCCACAACTTCGTCGCTGTAAATCCACACACTCATCCCCAACAAGTACATGAGCAACGTCTGATGATCGTGTTCATCGAAATAGGAGACAGTCTGCGACAGTGCCGTGAGACGAATGGACAACGCAGAAACACTTGCAATGTCGTTGATGCGCGGGTCCCTCAAGTCGCTCAACAATTTGTTGTAGTGACCTTTGTCTCCTCTACTCGACGCGGATGCTAGAGCTCGAAGAATCCAGGACCTTGCTATGGCAATAAGATCTTCATCACTCACCTCTGTCTCACCGACTCCATGCGTGGTGACCTCGCTGACTGCCAATCCCATAGCTGCTGCTGCTGCTGCTGCTCGCCGCTGCGTCTTTGATTTTTCTTCGTTTTTTTCACCTCTGTTTTCCCGCTTCTTCTTCTCTACGAGCGGCAGCGCCGATTCTCACTCAGCGTCGTCCCAACTTCTCGAGCTTACAACAACAGAACTCCCTCAGGAGCCACAAAACCCTTGCACACGAGAAGGAATCTCCCAGTCCTCTCTGGGTGTCACGTACCAAAATAAACCGACCTCACAGTAAAAAGAATCTCTTTTCTGTTTCGTCTGTGGAACAACCGCAGCAGCATCCTTCACAAGAAAACGAACCTTACAACTCCCTTTCTCTCTAAATACAATGAGCTCTGTTCTAAACCATGCCTTGTCAATCAGAACCACAAAGAAACATATAAAAAACCAACCACAACAACAAAAACAACGACAACAAACTGCCCTGGCACTCAAAGTTGCCGCCGCCTCCCTCAATCGCCTCTTCTACCACGATTCTAAACAGATTCGAGCCAGATTTTTTTCAACGAATAAAAACAAACATAGAGAAGCCAAACACAACCCAATAACTAAATTCCTCAACTTAGCGCTCGAATCAGCAACAACGAAGAAGAGCGAAGAGGAGCAATGGCGTGCGCGGCAGGAAATGCGACAAAGAGCGGCGCGGCCGAAGATGTAGAAGCGGCTCCTCTTCACAAAGCCTTCGCTATACAATGATGGCTAAACTCTGGCTAAACCCAGTCCTGTACATGACGAGAGCTATTTCATTTGTCTGCTACCGTTTCGGCCGGTGATCCCTAAAACGCTGCCTAACTTAACCTGACTACGTTCGCAGTAAGTTAGAGAAAGTTAAACTAATGGAAAAAATAATCTGCGCCACCAGTTTTCACTAAATTACTTACATAGCTCCCCACCAGTATTCAGTACGTGACCCTGCAAAAGAAAATTGGATGAAGAAAAGTCAAAACATGCCAGTTTGGCTCAGCAGAAAATGGTTTTGACCCAACATTTTTTTGTGTAGGATACTGAGGCTCTCTGAAAAGCCACAGCACAGCCTATCACTTTCTCTTGTCCATTGGCTAGATAGTTTGATTGGTCAAGGTGGGTGGATCTATGGATGAAAAAAAAAAGTGGTTCTCGTGGAGATTTAAAGAAGAGTGAAAAATAGTGGATCTATGGATGAAAAAAAAGTGGGTTCTCGTGGACTGGGATCATCCACTAATCTAGCAAGTCGATTTCAGTAATCGATAATTCCGCGTTTCTGAAAATTTTCTTGTTTTTTATGAGTTGGGTGTCCAATATATTTCAACGATTCAGATCCTCAGCTGTGCAAGCTCGTCTGATCTTAGCCCCCGAGTTTTTATATATTCTAGATTTTTTTTAAAAATTGTAAATTCGAGAATGGTAGATAATAGTGGTTAGAATTACGTTCTGAAGGAGATTCGACCTGTAGATCCAGATCCCAACAAATCAGGGATTAGTTACTAAGTCAGGTGATGATTTTTACATCAGGACCGAGATTCAGATCCTCTCTGCAAGTTGGCGAAAACCTATCCGCACCTGGGCTATATTCACTGTTTGCTCTCCTGCCCTAGATGACCGTCTGCAGTCGGTCGCTTTTAGGGTTCGGCTGCAGCCGCCTCACTAATCGCCATCTTTTCGTCTTCGGCAAAACTGCGGGCGAAATAGTGCTGACCGGAAATAACCAGGAATCATCGGCAACGACCGGTAATGACCCCCGCATTGTGGTCTTGCGGTACGCCAACGGATGATAATTTCTTGACATCCGCGAGCACACAACTGGTAGTTCTTATTAGTGCTGCTCTCTGATCGCTGCTTCTCGTGGTGGACCCGGGCGGGGAATTTCAGGGTTTACTGTTTAGGGTTTCAGCAGAGCATCGCGGCGCCACAATTGGGTGAGAGAAGACGGAGATTTGGGTCTTGTTCGTCTATTATTTGTGTTTTCTTTCTCTTATCGTCGGTGATTTTTCAACACTTTCGTGCACATTTAAAACCAAGGTTTCAGAACTAGTTTAGGGATTAGGGACCATTTGTCCGGTGGTTGAGTCTTAGGCTACATGTATGCTTGAGACTCCACCTTCGGTTTTCCTACCATTTCTGTCTTTGGATGTGGCTCTGGTGAAAGAGCTGACCGCACGCACCATGGCTCTGCCAGGATGCAGCAGCTCCTTGTCCAGGTAAGAAGATGGTGGTTCTCTTTTCCTCTGCTCTGGGTGCTTTTTGCAATGGGTTGAAAGCCTCAAGTCTGATTTGTTACTGTTTGGATCTGCTTGCCAATTAGACAAATCTCTTTCTTCACAACCAATCATGACCAGCTATGTGGTGCCTGCGGCAGTATGTACATGGCCATCACTAGTAATTCTACTTCATGGTTTGACAGCTCAGGGCCTTGTCATTGTATGAATCCTGCAATCTACAGCTATTTTGATCTGCTTACATTCTGAAGAATTTGGATTCAGCTGTTAAGAAGAAGATTTGAGGACTACCTTATGCTGATGAATGCCACGCCTCTTGCATTCCAGTTATATATTAGCTGCTTAGAATACTTATAAATCATGAAATTGGCAGGTTACTGCTGGAGTGACATCACATGTGTCTGTTGCAAGAGGATTGTGAGGTGGAAATCTGGCCGACTGATATTCTTCGTTGGGAGTCTTCCATTTCTGACAAGTACCTGAGCAGAATTCCACTTTGGTTGTCTCTGAAGATTTCACATGATGTCCTCCAAATACCTGCAATTTTTATACATCCTTTTGTGATGTCTTTAGGCCATGTATCTGCAGCTGTAGATAACTTGTGTTTAATGACATGTCTTTTGATGCAGAAATTGGATGCAAACTTAATAAAAACTTGATACTGCTGCAAATAGTGTTTCCTGTCCCTGTAGGTTACTGTCTCATGCAACTTGGCTTGGATTTCACTGTTGGCCAAGAGTATGGAGTCTTATTTGGTGGCAGAAAGAACGGAACATTTCTGAGGTGATGATTGCCAAGTTATCCTAACATACTGAGACTTAACCAAACACAAAAGCTGTATCAAGCCTGCAAATCTCCATTCAGAAAGGGCTGAATGTGGAATGATTCTTGGATTTTTTCTCTGTGTGGACAGTTCTGGAAATCTTATGTGAAAAGGCCAATGGTATTGGTGGGGCCTATACCATTTGGGGAGCTGCCATCTGTGGCAGATTTCCTCACTCAGCTGCAGACAGCTTATTGTATTGATCATGTCTGCTCCATAAGTTATGGTGGTGTATTGCATGGAAGTAGAATATTTTAAGCATCAAGCTGACAGTCCAAGTGTTTGGGACTCTGGCCATCCTTGGAGGTGGTTGATGGTTCCACACTTGTCCATGTAAGACATTATCTAGGACAGCCAACCCTATAGTGGCTGTCACTAGTGAACTGGTCACCAAAGAGAAATGTGGATACCTAGGGATCAGGGGGAAGAACTGGAAACCATGTTGTCCCCAATATTGTTGTAGAAATCATGCATCTCTGAGAGGACTATTTGATGCATGAGCCTGCACTGAAGATGTGGTGAAATGACAACACTGCCAAAGTTCTTGACCTATGTTGGGGTATGCAGTCAAGACTCTGGACTTGTTTTTCAGTTGCAGTTTGTCCACCTTATTTAGTCACCTGGAGATGTCATCTTCTCAGTCTCTCATTGCACAGCAAAGTGACTAGAAGGTGAAGCAATCACTTGCTTTTAGTTCTTTCACTTTGTTCAGGTGTTTTTTGTTCCCTGATGTTGATGTGAAGAGACTTATTGACCAGGTGTCAGTCCTGAAGAGTATGCCTCTACACAAATACCTTCATTTGACAGTGCAAACTACTCTGTGAGCCCCTGTAAATCATCTGAGCAAAGAAGTATGCTCTTACAGAGTTCAAGGGTTGGCATTCTTTTCAGAGGCACCTATATGTGGACATGTGAAGCTTAACAGCTTCCAGGAAGCAAAACCCTTATAGGCATTCAGGAAGCAGAACCCCTTACAGGCAATCAGCATTCGATCCTCAGAAAAGGTTTGAGGCTTTTTGAACAGACTTGGACCATAAAATATCATCCCACCCCTTTATAGCCTTCAAGCTATCAGAGTACAATGAAGAGCTGATTGAATGATGCTCTGAGCACTCTGGATTGTCTCTGGAAAAGTTCCCTACATTCTAAACACCAATCACTCCTGAGCTTGGTTCAAAGCACTTTTGTGGAATTTCATGATTCAGAACATGAATATATGTTCTTTGTTTCATTGTTATTCATGTCTCATAAGAATGTGAGCAGAAAAGACTAACAAAAGCTTTGGATTTGCAATGCTGCTCTACATATGCTATATCAGCCATTAGTATGTGCCTGGTTGGAAGATGATCTGAAATAGTGAAATCTTTGGGGTAGGTTTTTTATGTCCATGACATGAGGTGGTTTTCTTCAGGACAAATCACAAGAATTAAATCCTAATCACAACAGCTAAATGCAATGCTAAGCCTTGGATTACTGAACCTCACATGCAGGGAGAGTAGTGTGCCTTGGCATACTAGACTCTCAAGCAGAGATCCTATGACAAACAACAGGTTGAAATCCTCACTGATGGACTTAGCTTTAAAAAAAAACGATATCAATCTGGACACACCAGAGAAATTTGGGTGAAAGATCTGACATTTTTGCAGTATGTTCCACAATTACCATAAGGATTATTACTGTTCCAAAATGCACTTCCAACTGTAAGTCTCCTTGTACCTACAGAGAGATGGCAGTACCAGAGGATGGAGATCTGAGTTGCTTGTCCTTGCAGGATTGTGTGTTTTCTTGTTTCTTGGGAAGGAGTTCTCAAGCAGTTAGTTGCACTAGATTTGGTTGGCCTCACCAATGTACATTAATTTGATTCCTTCAAACTTGAATCATTTTGTGATGCATTCTGACCTATCCAAGTCTGCTTCATAACTACCATCTGGCTCCCTACCAAGTCATTTGCAATTGGCATTGCAATGAGAGTTTAAAAAGGCACACAGATGCCAAGAGAAATTAAAGAGTCAAGAAGTTACTCACTATTTGCAACATCTGGACAAGCAAGAGAGCAAAGTCTTAGTGAGGATTTATATGCTCCTGACAAAATACTCAGGGAAGACTCCATGGAAGCAGTGATTATTTTAAGGATATTGTGATGTACCCAAAATGGCGATCATCCAAAAAATAATTGAGCCAAAATTTGGCCACATGCTAGATATGAAAGTAGATTTCTCATTTGAAATCTGGCGAATCTGGGCAAAATTTTCCATGAAAAATCCTTTGGTTAGGTCGAAATCAAATTTTCCAGGTCAAAATTTGGCGAAAATTTCCAATGAACAAAAATACTGTATGGAAGATGTTGTAATATAAGGTAGTGGATTTCACAGCATAAACTTGGCTGATACTTAGTCTTGCAGTAACATAGTTATCTCTGAAGTCACCCTCAAATCCCCATTTTCAAACCCACAATGGAATGAATTGGGTACTAAGAACTTAATGAAATTGGGTACGATTTCACTATATTTGAAAGGCTTCATTCTAACAATAGTTTATTTCATAAAGAGTTTATGATGCACTTGAGGCAGCAGTAAAGCTTTAATCTAAGACTGGGAGTGACAGTCTTGGGAGGACCATTTTAAGTGACAAGATGAAGTTTGAAGTCCCTTACATTTTGTTTTTGCACTTGTTTCATCTTCACTTTTGATTGGATCCCCAATTTTGTGAAACTGAGTCTATGGGGTATTCAGACAATGGCTGAAGTCCCACCTTGGTAACCTATCCTGTAAACCCTCCTACTTCCCCCTTCCCCTACATAGGTAACCAAATATATAAGTGGGTAATAAGTATCATAGGTAAGTAGGTATTTAACAGTGTTGGGTGGGCCTTAGTGTTTTAGAGACCCACCAGGTTTGGATTTCAGAAGCTTTTCTGATACCTGACCC
>Ga0209208_10010465_pt1 | contig 12029 bp, 4 predicted proteins | sample S1TSphfallax_3_FD_187694 | JGI IMG/M metagenome (GOLD analysis project Ga0209208, IMG submission 187694) | Host-associated microbial communities from peat moss isolated from Minnesota, USA - S1T2_Fd - Sphagnum fallax MG (SPAdes) (version 2) | ecosystem: Host-associated > Plants > Peat moss >...
AGTCAAATTGGCAATTTAACTCCTGACCACTAAAAGTCGGGAATCAACTCGATTTCCTTGCGTGCAGACGGTGTGCGACATATTGTTGGAAAGATCTCAATGACGGCTACAACTTTGCTTTAGACTCATATCCATCAAAGGTTTGCACGCAAAGTTATGGCGCCTCAAAGTTGTGGGAGTCCCAACCTTGGCAATTTCGAGACTCCCACTTGGGAGTCCCAGGACAAAAAGCAGTTTGGATGTGGGCTCCATGGAGAGGCACAAAGTATATTATAAGGGGGAAGGTGGTGGCTTCCCCCAAGTCTGGGTTGTGGTGAGTCTTGTGAGTCCAGATTGCCCGTGGTTCGTCGTAACACCAAAGGTGCTCCAACTATGCACTAACCACTTTGTGTTGGTTTTGTGTAGGCCCGTGTGAGTAAGTAAAGCTTGTCAAATCTTCCTAGTCCCATCTCGGAGCTCCAGCACACCCCTCTACCCCTCTAAAGTGTTACGAACCAAGGAGCGTGCCCCGACTCCTTGCCCTTCCGTTGTTGTTTATTTGGGACTCACATTTGAATCCTTCAAGGAGTTGGGAGCGCATCAAGTAAGGCATTAGACACCTCATGATTAGTATCAAGGGTATAATGTTGATATATGGGTTTTGGTTACAAAATGAATTAGCATATCCTATCTTCAACTACTAACATCCTATCTAACAATAAGTTTGCATGTTCTTTACAAGTTGTACTATTAATGTATTTTAACTATTGCAAAATGTTCCTACATATCCAACAAATTGCAATTATGTTTTGTAATCTATGGTGAGGTTTAACAAACTTGTAGAAAAAAATGGGCATTTTTAGTGCAATCAAAATATTAATCAATGATAATAAAATACATTACCATATGAGTATAGAAAGGGTGGTAAGCAAACTCATAAAGACAAATGGATATCCTACTAATTTGGTAAAGACAATTATAGAAAAGACTATTGATCAAACTAAGAGCTACTAGGACTAATTCAATGTTTCTATCAACCCAACCATAATTTGTTGTTGGTGTCATATTTAATAAGGATATCAAGATTTCTAGCATCAAAATATATCACTTCTGCATGTCATTTAATATGGGGGCATGCAAAAAATGCAATGATAGGAAAAACCCAAAATTTTATTGGTTTTATCATGTACTTTTGTACACCAAATTAATAATCTTCAAGCATACCAACAAATGCACCCACCCTTTCAACACATTTTTTGGATATTCATCACAAGCTACAAATTAACAACCTTTAAATATAGATCAGCAAGCAAGTGGACACCTTAGGTTCTAGTGAACAAGGGTGTAAAGTGATATGCCTTCTACTTGCAAATGAAGCATACATAATATCCTATCTTCAGCTATTGACATTTTATCCATTTCAAATGACAATTGTATGACTATTCACCCACATTAATGTTCAACATAAACACATCAATGAGATAAACATTCAATTCAATAAAACATCAATTAATTCCATTGTAATTCCTTGGACAATTTGAAACTTATGTGCCAGACACCACAAAAGCAAGCATAGAACTTGTGGGTATGCACCATTTCTTTGAATTACAAGGTTTAATTGACAATAACCAATAATAAACAATTTTGGATTCAGGTTTTAATCAAGGCATTAATGTCACTATCCAGCTTACTAAAGGCAATGCTTATCAATGGGCTTAACTAGCACAAACCCATTGATGCCAACATAACCACACAAATTGTCATTGGATGCAGAAAACTCAATGAGATCCCCATTAAACATTCATTGCAACAATCAATGAATGCATAGATTATGAAGAGGTAGAAGAATTGTAATCATGCAACATTTGGGATTGCAAACACCAAATATGTTTCAAGTAAATGACAACTAAATTAAATAACATCATTAATTTTAGTGGTCTTGGATCCTACCACAAACCAATTGCAATATTGAATGATTATATACATAGCAGTTGAAAAACAGTTTCAGACTTGATACCAAGTTTAAACTAGTTCATTGAAAGTTCTTAATATATTATTAGTTATTAGTCGTGCTAGTGTATGAAAAAAAAACCCATAGTACCAAGACCAACTAGTTTGATGAAAAGTAATTATGAAACCAACATTAGTTTGTACCAACGTTACAAACCCAATTTTGCTAATATTTTGGAGTTTTTAGCACATATGCATGTGACATGTTTTATAGTGGCTAGAATACACATCTCAACAACATAACATGGCATTTGGATAGGGATTGTGATGTACTAGTCTTTCATGCCAATATGATAGCCCCCATAATGCTAATAGACGTTTCATCCCATTCACTCATGATGGGCAACCTGTCACTCCTAACGTATTGCCTTTAGCCACCCATTCTTCCATATGTCACGCTTTTTTTATTGCTTATGTAGTTATTGTTGGTGGCCTCCTTCACAACTCCTTTTTACCATTGAAATGTCTTACATTTGGGTGCATCACATACGAATGGTTTCTCCTCAACCACCTACAACTTGCTTCAAAACATGTTTTCCTTAGCTCTTTGGACTACCAATTAACTAATATTGGTCCACATGAAGGGCATGCCTTGTAGCCTTGGTGTTGGCATCCATAAACAACACCATATCCAGGAAAGTCATGTATTGTCCACATCAATATTGCTTTCATTATAATCTGCCTACTCCTTATAGGTTTGAATACATCTAGGCCTTCCATCCCCTTCCATAATTCTTGTACCTCCTTGAGTATTTGAACTATGTAGACATTGAAATTCATGTTCTTCACACTTTTAAACCCTGGTATTATTAGAGATAATAACGTGATTTTTTTTATATTACCAACCGTGGGGGAAGGTTATAATTCAAGATTAATATTGGCCAGGTTGGTCAAGTGTTGTTTTTCTCCCAAAACGGATTCACTCCATCAATTGTTAGCCGCAATCTAACATTTATAGTTTCAACTACAAACTCAAACCAAGTATTGTCAATGTGTTGCCAAGCCTTACTATTAGCCACATGTCAAACTTTCCCATTTGTGCTTCTATTCCTACTATGCTATGTCATGAAATTAGCTATTGTTGAAGTTTAGTAGATTTGTAACAATTGAAGAGCTAATGGGAAATGCCTCAAAACCTTGGCTACAACATGAAATTTGCCATATGTTTTAAATTAGGCATGCAACTGCACATTTAGGACAAATCTCCAATGATGCATATTGTCAACGAAATAATATGCACCCATGGACTCATGCATGGATGTGCTCGTAGTCCAACCCAACCTTTTTGGTAAGGGTTTTAGTTATGTACATGCTTGCTAGGAGGCAATTATCCCTTAGCAACAGGTGCCTATGAAAAAGGGCCAATAATGCTAACGAATTTTTTTGATACACCATGAATTATCCAAACATTCATTAACAACAATGTTGACCCTAAAATTGTACACCTTACATTAGGATATAGTGGTTGGCATGCTTTTTAAAAACAACTAGCTTCAATTGAAATGTCATTCAACAAGGGGTGCTACTGGTATCTGTAAATCAACTTTTGTTGTTTCCATGTCCACATCACCTTCAACCCTACTAGGGTTGTTTTGCATTGGCATGCTCTTTGGCACTTCTGCCAATTTTACTATGATCCCACATGCATCTTGGATAATGCCTAATCCGCCCATTGCTAGGCCACTATGATTTGGATCCATCCTTGTAACCCCCACACCTTCATATTCATCATTTGGCAATGGGAACAAGTCATCCACAAGTTACTCCACATTCACACCTTCATCCACCACTTGCCCCACTATCTACATCCGACATAATGGGGCCTTACTTGCTTCAATCCACTCTTCATTTGAATTGTCAATTGCACTTGGACCTTTCCACACCCTAAATAATGGGTGCCTCCCATTTGAAATAAGATGGCTTCGGATTGTTGTAAGCAAAATAAACTTGCCCCTTCCCTCACATTTGGTGCATGGACACTACATCTTATGCACCCCATGTTCTTAAGCCCATGTGAACTCGTGCTTCCACAATTTGTCGTCCCTTGCTTGTTACCTCTTTGGATCATGCATTTGCCGCCCATCCAAAGGTTCAAGCATTGGATCTTCATCATTGGCCATAAAAAGCTTTCAATATAGTTTGTCATTACAAATGTTTATGTTAAAACATGAAATTAATGGTAGAGAGCAATGCAAGTCCATATTGTTGCAAAAACATTACACCACTAATAGATGAAAAATCATGTACAAGGTTATTTAGTTCTATTATAATTCATTGCAAACTTGTTTTTATCGTTGTTTCTTATACCGAGATGTCATTCAACACATTTATTAAAATCCCATGTATAAGCATTTGGCACAAAGGTGGAGGTGCCTTATATTAGCAATTTAGACTACAACAATTAATAGAGTGCTTACAAGTTCATACACTTCTAGATTGTTTCCTTTTTTTGTTTAATCCAACAAGTTCAATATATATAGGGCTCTAGAGTTGTTGATGATGCTTATACATGCTTGCACTATTCTTCACATTACCATTGCTAACAAAATCCAATAGCAAGATGGTGGATTGATCCACTTGGGATAGATTTCATGTGTTATACTTGGAACCCATGAGTAACTATGTATGAACTCATGACCATACAAACTCTCCTTTTGACAAGATGTGCAAAGAATTGATAAGATTGTTTTATTTACCACATGGAATTGGAACTTTAGTAGCAATATGTATCAAGATTTCATGATGGATATAACAATTACCCTAGTTTAGCTTGGATTTTTAAAAATTTATGAATAGAACAACTATATAATAGTGTATGGTAGCTGAAATTATTACCAAGCCCCATGTAGTGATGCATTAGTTGCCATCTAACAATGCAAAAGACGATTCCAAAATAATGTGGGTTGTGTGCAAGAGCATCAACATTCCCCAAATACTTCATGGGTTGGTTGAAAGGTACAAGACAACAATGCCTTTGCTACCTAGATATATTCTTTTGGTCCTTTTTTTTGTTCCCATTATCACCTTCAAAAGCAAATCCAACATCCAAGGCAATATTCTCATGAATTCCAAAAAGTATTACAAGTTTTCCATTTTGGATTTAAGGTCAAACATAATTGAATATGGCATTAAAAATGTTTCTTCAAAGGCCATCTCAACCACAACATCCTATTACTACAAAACAATTCACCAATCACTGATCATGAATAGTAATGAACACTAGCCCTGTGACATTTTACCTCATGAAATCTAGCTAGGAATCTCTCTTGTTGATATGGTTGAACAATTGTAGCTTCATATTTGAGTTGCACTTATCTAGTTTTGGATTACATTATAATCTAATAACAATTGATACTACCATTTTAGTTCAAGCAAAATGCCATATTTATAGTTCATGGTTCTTGCATATAAGTGGCAAAAACCATTTTGCTTATTGGTGTATCATTGGGTGGCATAGATGTAGTACACCTTTGCTAATAATGACCATATTCCATTGTGTGCCATATTTGGCTTTCACAAACAATAACAACACCCTTGACAAAACCATATGCACATCCAAGGCTAGATGGCAAACATATAATCAATAGTATAATAGAACTTGAAAAATAACCTACATGGGTATGCACATGGCATAGAGAAAATGTAGATTCCACCATTCCAAATAAATAGTTGTAGATGGCATGCCCTACCAATGGAGAGCTTTAGCATGACAACAAATTTTGTTGAACAATTGTAAAAAGTTCATCTGTACCCATAATACAAATTGTGAAGCTCAAAAATGAAATTAGGTCTCCATTAACTTCAACTCAATTCTATGCACATAACTATATTGTAGAAATCAAGTTATGGGGATGGCAATAGATGGAGCAATGAAAACACTATAGAGATTTCAACAATCATAACCACATTGGTGATGCACATCATGGTCATTTGAAACTTGGCTCACAACTCAACGTGCCACATTGGTGATGCACAACCAGCCTTTACATATGACCGGGAGCATCTAATGAGGGCAACATGATATTTGAAGTTTGCAAAAGGAAGAACAAACCACATGGGTGAAGGTAAAATGTGGACAAATGCAACCAATTGTTTAAGAGATGTGTGTGGACAATTTTGACCATCCATACCATCTACACCCAAAGTTGGTGGTTGCTACAAGACTCGCTACTTATGTGGACTTTAGTGCATATTTACAAAGACAACAATTTGAAATAATATATTGAAATCCAAGGAACAAACATCAACCCAATTTTCTTACGCCAATAAGTGGACACATTGGTAGACCACAAGCATGTTTGCAATGCCAACCTTTTCTAGGCCCAAATCATTTTTGGTTAAAAGCTAACCACTTTGTGTAGTCAAACTCCTTCCATTGTGTGTTGTTCTTATGTGGTATGCTACAAAAGGCAAAGACACAAGACAACTTAAAATTTCGGAAATGGTCAACAAACACCAAATAATGTGCATGTTATGTGTATTGCCAAGGTACTTGAAATGTTTTTTTCATAAGGGATTCAAAAATTCCCATTACTTGGAAGATTTAACCCTAAACACAATGACAAGAATAAAGAGATGATTGTGGTTGTCAACTTCAAGCCATCGAAAAGCCCTCTGCAAGCAAGGTTCTCTGGAGGCGAGGAATCACTGCAACCCAATCGGAAGAATAAAGAGATGATCACAGTCATCAACTTCAACCCCAACCCTAAACAACATTGAGAAATGTTGCACTGTTGGAAAACCCTCTGCAAGCAAGGTTCTATGGAGGTGAGGTGAGGTGAATCACCATGGATGCGAGTAGAATTTCTATGGGTTTTCCTCCCTTGTCATCTTTTCCAAATGTGAAAGGAGATATATGTGCCCTCATCTTTCAGCACAGTGCCCAAATTTGCATAATTCCTACAACCCAACAAGCCACCAAATAGTCACCATCAATCATTGACAAAAAGTAGACAACAATCATGTTGGGTGACCATTGCCGATGTCGATGCAAATCATTCACCAGTGACTCAGCTGTCTTATTTTGTCAATGCCAATAACATCCTTCATAGTTCACACTACACACAAGCAATGGTTTCAAGGGTTGGAAAGGGGGTGTGTGGTTCACATATGACCCTTTCCTTGGTACATTCACATTCCTTTAAAATGGTGTTTTAAAGGGCCAGGCTGATCATGACAGTATGTGGTTCACATATAGTCCTTGTCCTTGGTTGCTACACATTCCTTGAGTACAACATCCTAGCATTGTAGAAGGCCAGGGCGAAATGGCAACTACCTTGGGGAAGTGACTTGGATAGAAGATTGTAGATGACATCAGTTGTTCTGTTCCCATGCCTTATAATTCATTTTGTGCAGACATTTGCAGGTGTCCTTTCTAGGGTCTGGCACTGTGGCCAAAAATGCTACACGACGTGCCATGGAGGCCACTCGGGTTTGACTTATTAGTTATTATATAGAAATATCCTGGGACCTATTTGGTCATAGGCACGATTTTGTCAACTTAACCCCTATGTCATGGATACACAGATTTTTGTAGGGTTGTTTTGTCAAACCAAGAAAAGGCATCAAACAATGCCACTAGGGGTGTTAAGCATTATCTCATTTGTATGTCCACAAACTATGTTGGTTTTTTTGGCATATTGCAAGCTGTTGTTTAATTCAAAACATTGCAAACATTATGTTGTCCAAATAGCCTTAAGGAAAGAGTAGTCTAGTATAGTGTGATTCATATTAATTAGTTCATGGGTGCGCTCATAATATTTTATTTTTCTTTGAAAGAGCCACACATTCATTGGCATCAGCAATTTTCTTGGAATGGTATGCACTCCCCAATGGACGCACCTCTTTGGACCCACATTTGTAAAATAGAAACAAATGTATTCCCCAATGACATAACTTTCAATTGATATATATGAGAGTTGAACTTCGGGCAAACTATATGGGATAAAATTGAAGTGCTATTGGGAACGTCTTAGGGAACAACTCGGGATCCTGGGGAACATGATGAGAACATGTTGGAAACACATTGGGAACAAGGAGAAGAACAAAAAAAATCTTGCCCACCCCACCCTCAACAGGAAAAACAACGCCCTTCATGAGTGCATGTTAAGCCTTCCCATTGGCTACATATGAAATTTCTATTTCCAAAACTGTTTGTCACCATTTTTGGCCTGGGGTAATTGCAGGGGCAGAATTTTGGGGACATAATGATATAGTGTAATTTGTATTAATTAGATCATGGGTGCATTCCCAAGTTTTTTTAAAAAAAGAGCAATATTGATTGGCCCATTAGCAATTTTTTTGAAACATTGGGCATGCCCCCAATTAAAGAACCTCTTTGGACCCCAGTTGAAAGAATAAAAAGAAATGTGCACCCCTAGATTTCACCTTATTATTGGGAACATATTCAGGAGCACATTTGGGAGCAGTTTGGGAACTTGGGAACGCTTTGCAAACTTTATGGGAACACATTAAGAACAAGGGGAAAAAAAAATTCCTTGTCCTCCCCTCTTTCAACAAGAAAAAAATTGGATCATTCATGAGTGCATGCTGAGCCTTCCAAATGGCTGCATGAAATTTCTATTTCCAAAACTGTTCGTGCCCATTTTTGGCTTGTGCTAATGGCAAGGGCAGAAATTTGGGGACATAGTAATTTTCCAATTTCCCCTATACTTGGACGTGATTGTAATTTGAACTCATCAGGTAGAGCATGGGGAATTTTTTTAAAAATAAAACATTTGATGGTGGCCTTGCCTAAAACCCTACCCACAACAACTGAGGTTTTATAAAAATTAAGGATTGCTTCAACCTTTGCCTCACATTAGAGGATTTCAAGGGAGCCCTAGGCACTCAGCTATACCCCCACATTTGAAAAACTTAGTGTCACCCCCAACTGACCTAACCATAAGGGTGCAATGGTATCTCGTCTAGACTTTCACAGATACACATAGATTTATATACCATAGTACTAATTTGGTGGTTTGGCAAAGATTTTAATACTTTTTAAAATGAAAAAGTACATATATTTTCCAAATAAGTGAATTAAAATTATGACTATTTAAAAATATTTTGAAATATATATTATGTTCAAAATGGAATCTTTAAATTTGATTAATTATGAGCCAAACATGTGCTAAAGCCGCCCTTGTACTATTGCATTCATGTACCCTTTAATTATGATTTGAACAAATGCAAGTGAAGTTCATTGTTGTGTCATTCGTTGAATTTCCAAATTACTGTTATTTTGGGTTATTTAAACATTTCAAAATATCAATTCAAAGAACTACTAGTCATAGTTATTTGAAAGAATATATAGCTTTCATAAATAAATATACAAATAATTGGCGGTTCTTTGGCAAGTCAGTTGACTTCTACAAAAATGCAGTGTCACATATGTTCTACTATAAACAAACCAACTAATGAATGTCAAGACTTAAATTTAATTTAAGCCTTGTCCCTTTAAGTTCATGCTATACAAATTACACATATTTGAACTAAGCAAATGATATGGGATCAACTGAGGTGATATCAGAAACATGTGGGGGAACATATTTAGAACGCGGGAAAAATGTTAACTCACAGAGAACGTATCTGGGAACAAAATAATCCATCACATTCCTCCCACCCCTTCTGTCGCCCCCCTCTAAGTTACTTAAGCAAGGTACAAATGGTGCATGATAACATTGCCATCAACAATGATACTAGAGCGATGGGTGTTGCCCCTAAAGCACGTGCACCCAATCCTTACCTTGTAGCATGCGAGCTTTGTATCTCTAAGCTCCAACATCTCAATGCCTCTCTGGAAAACATGTAACTGCATTGTGAGTTTTATAGTCATTTCATCATTTAGGGTTTGCTCCAATTAGACACATGTTTGGGACCTTGGGTCCCACCGATCATTGGAAGATGTCTCATGTTTGTTTGTAGCTATTTGTTTTCCAATATGTGTATTGAGAATTGTAGCGCATAAACAAAAAACATAGGCTTGGTGATTTGTAGGGCTTTTGTGTGTTTTGTTGTAGGCAAGGTTGTCCAAAGGTCTAGGGTGTGAACCAATTTGGTTTTCATGGTATAAACATAGCCTCAATCAGTGTTAACTATAATTGTGGTGTGCTTTTGCAACCTTGAGTCACATCACACACGGGTTTTTGGCAACACAATAGCCATGTGATGAAGGACGAAAGTGGTGAAATCCATCCAACATGTGGTGGAACAGACCATAGTATGAGATGCAAACCAAAAAGGAGTGCGAAGAATGTTGGAAAACCATGACCTCACATGACAGAAGAGGGGGGTTCATCAACATTGACAACAACTTCTAATGAACTTGACACCTCCATTACCAACTATATGTCGAATGGATTTAAGCCAAAGGACTCTGAGCTACTAGTTGCATCCACAATTGTGAAGGAAGTGAGGAAGGCAACTAGCAAACATACCCCCACAACCACACCAAATGTAATGTAGCCCCCCTCCCCCAACCTCCATAGGTAGTTGATTTTTGACTAATTACTTGGATAGTGGCTAGTAATTTAAGCTATCATTAAAGCTCCATTCGAATGCCAAGATTATGTTTCCTATAGTGTTTGAAAGGACTTGTCTTTGCTTGTTGTGATGGTGAATTTTGTCATGAAGGTATTGAGGGCTTTCATGTCAATGTTAAAAATGATGTCAGAAGTTTTATACAAGTTAGATAGGCTGGTTAATTTACAACCACGAGGCATGTTCGAGCACTCACCCACATTAAGCATGAGGTATCCATTATTTTGTTGGTTTGTTCAAGGTTGTTACCACTTCTTGTTTGTACATTATTTCTTATGACAGACATTTAAAGAAAAGCCTAGAAAGGCACCCAAGTTTTTGCTACACTATATTTATGTTCCCCAAGTTGGATTATGGAAACATGAGAAAATACCAATTTAAGGTGGGATTTTTCTTGCTAGTACAACTCTTTAAGTGCATTGGATTTAATTAACATGCATACTACATATGATTTCTTGGTGGAAATCTTGTTAGCCTTACTATTTATTAGGTCATAATTGACTAGTGCTTGGGTTGACTTAAACATTAGAAGTCATGTTGTCAATGTTCAAGTAGTAGTCATTGTTGCATCATTTATTTGCAAACTGGCAAGATCTCCAAATGTCTTGGTTTAATTGTTGCAATATTGCCCTCATAATATCATTTGCTTCCAACATCCCTACATGAACTTGATTGCATCAAAGATGCCCTTTTACTTCTGCAAAAAAATTCTCAAATCTCAAAGTAGATTATGAGAGAAGGTTGCATAGTGTGGGCTATGTGAAATCATTTTACAATGTTCAACCAAAATAGATTACAAATACAACAATCCACGAGTAATTGTTTTGTTCAAGTTGTGCAATTTGTGCAATTGTTGTTGGAAAATTATCAAGAGGAGAAAACAAGAAGGGTGGTAACTTTGTCATGATGCCATTTGGGAGGCATGTACAATTGTTTATTAGGTACCTTGCAAAGACTGACAATCATCTACCTATATCTATAGATGTGGATTCATCCCAAACTTGAAGAATAAACAATTGCCATTATTACAGATTTTTTGTCATATGATTAAAAAATTGTATGTGACATGATAATACATGTTTGATTAGGAAGCATGTGTTATTTGTGGCAATGATGGTTTTCACGATCATCATCAATTCGTTATTGAAACTAATCTTTTTTAATTGTTGTACCTTGAAATTTATAAATTATGGGCTTTCTAATTTTAATGGTAGCTTAAGTAGGAGCTCAAAGTTGTGTGTGTTGCATTAATAAACATTGCCTTATGGTTGTTAACAACTTAGATCAAAATTGGGCCCATCATCTTCTTATGTGTTTTGTTGTTGTAGCACAAAGGGTTAGGTTTTCCATGGTAAGGATGTTCTAGGTATATCATTGATAGATATGGAAATCCTTTTACATCATATTCTTATGGTGTTAAATAGTCATAAAACAATTTGATAATTTTTTTATTACTAAAGTGCTTGCCATGTGTTATTTGAAAACCCATAAACAACGAT
>Ga0209208_10010466_pt1 | contig 12029 bp, 6 predicted proteins | sample S1TSphfallax_3_FD_187694 | JGI IMG/M metagenome (GOLD analysis project Ga0209208, IMG submission 187694) | Host-associated microbial communities from peat moss isolated from Minnesota, USA - S1T2_Fd - Sphagnum fallax MG (SPAdes) (version 2) | ecosystem: Host-associated > Plants > Peat moss >...
CACGGGCACTTTGGACCACAAGACACACCACGGCCCGGACTCGGGGGAAGCCACCACCTTCCCCCATATAGTATTCTCTGTGCCACGTTTCAGGGACTACATCCAAATGGCTCTTTTTCCCGAGACTCCCAAGTTGGAGTCCCGAAATTGTCCCGAAACTATCCTGGGTGGAGTCTCGAGACTTTGGGAGCTCATAACCCCCGACTACGAAGTCTGATCGCAACGAGGTCTAAACCAAACTTGTAGCCCTCGTCGTCATCTTTTCAACGACGTATTGCACTTTCAATTCGAAAGTCGGGAAGAGGTCGATTCCCGACTTTTGCCTTTCTTTTGCCCATAACTTGGGCGACAGATGTCCAAATGGCCAATGCAAGGCCATTTTCGATATCTACGCTTCAAGACCTTTCCAACGACACCAAGAACACCCCAATGCGAGGTGTTTTGGGCCTTGCTGTTGAACTCTAAACATTCGGGAGTCCCGGAGGATTCCAACTCCTCGCTTTTTTCCAAGTGTTGGGCTTCACCCCCACACTTGGCCAAAGTGGGGTTGCGACAACTTGGATGATAAGATTTGATTTTCGAACAACATGTTTTGGTTTAGTGTTTTGGCAACATCTTTTTTATTCTCTAACACTAAAGTTTTAGGACATTGTTATTATGTTATGGTTTGCTTTGCAATGTATCATGAAATCAAACACTCCAATTTGGTAATTCATTCAAGACATTAAGGTGTCTTCTTATTACACTTTTGATTTTTTTTGAAAACATGATTGAAATGTGTGTTAGCTAACGATCCATAAAGAGAGGGGATTGTTTTCTTTTTGTTGTTGCTTTGTGGTAGTGACCTTGAGGATTTCGTGGGTGTTCTATATGATGTTATTCTCATGCAACCATTTTGTGGCCTCATGTGGGCTTGGTAGTTTTTCAATCCTTTAACACATGAAGGAAGAGACAAGTTTTTTTCCTAAAATAGGCGGGGTCCATATTTCATCCACTAATTGATATGTTAAATAAATTGACCACAATGATTATATACCATGAAAACACCTTAAATTTAAACATCCTGTTACTAATGATATATATATATATATACACAAGTGTGTAATAGGTAGGTAGGTCATAAGGTTGACTAAAAAATATGAATTATTTGTAAATAAATAAATGATGTTTTAGGCATCAATTAAAAAGAAAAAATAATCACAAATTGTAAACCTTTTTTTCCACTGTTGAATTTTCATTGTTTGACTTGAACAATTAAAAGATCCACCATTTGACTAGTAAAAAAAAACCATCAATCAAATTAACCATGTTCAAAATTATTCATCCAAATTAACTAATTGGTTGGTCAAATTGACAAATTATTGAAATGGGTTGTTTTTCATTTGGTTTTTAGATTTTTTAAAAACATGAATTCTCATAGTATCCATGCCTTCCACATTTGAATGCACAACAATCAAATATTAAACATTCCCACTAGTTTCAAACATGAATGACACGTCAAGAAAAGCACACAAGTGACAAAATGTTCTTACTTAATGTGTGAACTCCTCAATTTGAACAACCAAATGATTATTGTGATTTCAAGCGATTGGTCACCTCTCATTAAACATGGTTATGTTAAACATTAACCTTTACACAACAAGAAGCTTGTTCCAAAATATAAACCATCCTTGCAAAAAACATTTTCATAGTTTGACCTTGTTTTCCACACATTCCTCACAATTTAAACAAATTTGTTGTGTAAAAAAAAACCACACAAAATTCAAGAAAACACTTATGAACAATTGAGAACAAAGTAACTGAATTTCATAACAACAATGTATTTACAAGATGCAAATAAAAACATGAACAATAGATGCAACAAAATGTTGGACATGCATTAACAATGTATGGTTTGCAACATATGAGTATAAATTTGAAAAATGGATGTAATCAAATGTTGATTGGCAACAACAAAATATGATTTGCAACATATGAAAAAAAACATGAACAATGAAAGCAACAACAAATCATTGAATAGCAACAACAATTTATGATTTACAACATATGGGCACACTGAAAAACAATGAAGCCCTTAAAAGGCTTAAGTGACACAAGTAAGCAACCAAAAACAAAAATTCAAGCCATTCGGAGAATGAAACTCGCACATGGTGTAAGGAATTTGACAAAAGAAATCATTACTCTTAATGGGTTCTCCTTCTCCCACAAGTTGAATGTATTTAGATATCAACAACTTGTCGATATCATGTTTAACTATTACAACATAGTAAAGGTTCATCTTACACCTAGTTTAATGTGTTGGTGGAATAAAGGTATCCAAATCAATTTTGTGTTGGGTCAACTATAATGGTATTTCTTTGAGATCTTTGTACATCTAAATGAATATGTCCTTGACCTCCCTCCATAACTACTCCAATGACTCCATCTTAACCTGCTCCAAATGTGCATTCACATTAACAAGTGAAAGCACACTACAGTGATGCCCTTCGGGGTGTCAATTTGTATTTTTTTTAAGGAATGTGTGTGTTTGAATATTTCCCATTTCAAATTTTTGAAATATTTTCACAATATTTTTACATATTATATTAGAATATAACTTAAACAATATATTATAATGAATTATTTCATTTCAAAACTTGAGAGATTGGAATGTATTTGTGAAAACAAATGTAATGTACATGTGTATTCAAAAACAAAAATATAATCCAAAAAAATCTAAATAATTTTTAATATGCATGAAAGTTGAAAACATATTGAACCATGTCATTTCACATAATTTGGACCATCTTTGGATACCATGTGACCAATTTGAAAATTTTCATTTCAAAAAAAGAAGTTATCAACAAAGATAATATAAATGTGCAATAAATTAAAATTTTGAAAAATAATCACATCCACATTAAAAATGACAAGCATAACTAAATGAACCATATTTTAAATTCCATTAAAATTGATTTTTGAATGATTAATGAAACTTTGAAATTATTGCAATCAAAATGAGATAATAGCCTTATTATACCAATGTATATTATAAATACACTCATGGATCTTTCAATACATAATATTAAAGCAACAGTGTCTGTCTATCTGTGTGGGCACTGTCTGGAAGATTCTTACTGTCACTACCCATTCCTGTGGTGTCTGTCTGTCTTAACAAACAGGGCAGGGCAGGGCGGCCAAGGCAGTCGCTGCGGGAGGCTAGGCAAAGTGTCATTTCTATTAAAAAAATCCTTGGGGAAAACTAGGGGACCTGCATCTAATCACACAAAAATATAATTTTTTTAAAAAATTATTTTCATTATAGAACATATTTTAAAAACTAGAATATTTTTGAAAAATAAAATAAAAAGAAAATAAATAAATAAATACATAAAAATAGAAAAAAATGAAGATAGACAAAATAAGAATAGAAAAAATAAAAACATGAAACAAACATAAACCAAAAAAAAAGTAAAAACGCAAAAACTATAAAAAAGGAATGGAAACAAATGAAACAAGGAAAGGGAAATACAATAAAATAATTTTAAAAGAAAAAAAATTCCAAAAATGAAGAAACCAAACAAAGAGTAAAAAATTAAAAAAAATAAAACTTATAAATATTGAAGAAAAACCCTACTTGAAAAAGAATGAGGTGTGTCTTCTTTCTCCAAACTTCAAACTTGCATCCAAATAAAAATATATATAAAAATGAAAAAGAAACACTTTATTTTTATTATACAAAATAATAATAAAAATAAAAAACACATAAAAATAAAAAAAGTTAAAAGTTAAAAGTTTCATAAAAAAACTAAAACATGAACCAAGTTTAAAGAAATTGGGGGACTTCACAGTGGCCGAAGGTCACGGGCACCCACTAGTACATATAATAGAATTTATTATTATTTTATAAAAATATTACAGAACATTAATTTGATAAATAATAATAATTGCAAGGCCCAAAAATCAAAATTAATACCCAAAATTCAATACACCACATTTTTGAAACAATTATACAATACATATTATTATACTAGACACAATAGAGGATCATCATAAGGGTGAAGACTTTCTTCTATTCTCAAATTGAGCTTGTCATAGTGTGCTTTCACCCTAACATGCTACTCAAGATACACTTTGTATCACAAGGCAATTATAGGTTCATGTGACACTACTATTCTTGACACCACTTCAATAGTGCTCGAGGTCTAGGAGAAAGTTACTCTTTGGTACCCATCACTAGAAACATGGTCAAGACAGAATCACAAGAGAAAGCTCCAAATACATACACTAATTTTGACACCTACCAACTCTTGCGACACATCTCAAAAATCACTTGTCAGCCCCAGAAAACCAATCTCTGAGAAACTAGCTTCAAGTGTAAAACCTGCAATTTTAGAACTCACTTCATGCAGTGTTGTCATACTCTTTTGTCACATTTCTCTCCCTCTCATATGCATCAAAGCTCATTATTTCCCATTTCTACTGAAAAAGGTAGGAAATCACAAAGCTTGATTTCACTGATGTAAAGAAAGTAAGATTAACAGTACCCAGCCAAAACCAAATTTAGAACCATTCTAGTAGGTTCAATTTCCGGTTGGATTCAAATACAAATACCATAAAACCAAAGTTTCACTAATCAAGTTTTTGTAATGGCGCCTACCTGCACAACATGGACTGAGTATTCTCAAAATTCGTACATCCACCTATCCACTCAGTCAACTGGTTGGCCATTGTTTTGATGTAAATTGCTGACTGTTGCTAATCAATTCCACAGATTCGTGTGTTTTTCCCCCAGTGCCAACAAGAGAGATTAAATGCTTCTTGTTCCTTATACACTGGCTGCTTCAACTTCCTCAACAGAAAAGCAGCCCATAACCTTCATAAAATCCATAAATAAAAACAGTGATTTCATGTACTCACATGATTTAATATGCTTCTGTTGTTAAGGTGTTGACCTGTCCTCCTTTGTATTCCTCACCTTGCAATTGACAAAACCCAATATCTGCAGCAGCTAACTTGGTCTGTTACTGGAAAGGATGAATGGTTCCCCACAAGAAGTGTCACTTCGAAATCTCACAATGATACCAGCTTTACATCATAATGACAGCCCAGAAGTCAAATAGGAAAACTTGGCCCCAGTCCTATGTACAGAGAACTGCTGGAATGAGGCCCATCCCCACAACCCAAAAGTTGGAATCTGCAATCTGGACCACAAGACCTTCCATGTTCACTCTTCTCTCCCAAACACCACAACCACCCAAAATTGACACCAGCCCCAATTAACAGAAACACCAACTTGAGCTCTAGCTCCAGGGGCCCATTCACATATGAGGATTGAGATTTGCTCAAGCAACAGTCATCCCTTGTCCAATCCAACCCCGTCTTTTGACCTACGAACTAAATCTCTCACGTATGAAAGGTTCAAACAAGGATGTGCAAGGATTAGGGTCCTGGCGCAATATCTTTGCTGCACGGTTAAACTCATCCCGTAAGACACGAATGCTGTGGCGGTCTACAACTCGGCCAAGGTCATGGCTTACTTCAAATGGATCTTCAATGCAGATAAGGTGGCGTTCATTGCCTATACGCCGGGTCCAATCTTTCTCCTCTTTGCTGTGTATACATCCCCACACCCATGCACTAATTAATTCCTGAGAACTTCTTCTCTATACTTGCAATTCAAAGTCAAACTTTTGAATTATACAAAACCCGAACATGTACCTTGAAGATTTATTTTTCTCACTTATATGGGTACAACTGACAAAGTTCACAGCAGAGCCAGAACTTCTCTCTTTCCTCTGTGAAACATCTCTGTTGTAAACTTCCACTTTCACATGTGGGCAACCTGACATTCAATGATATTTGACAGAGAAAAGAGAGAACTATCAAGGACTGTACCTGAGGAAACCTCCAGTGCGAACAGAGATTACAGAGCGGTTGTAGTCATGATGGAATGCCCAGTAGTCAAAGAAACCCATCAACAACGTACCAACTAACTCTTTGTTCTGTTCACCAAAACTCTTCAGCTTGTCAACTTGATCAAAGTAAGCACATTTGATCTTGCCAACAACAACCTCATACGTTGGCTGCATTTCCTGTCACATTGTATTGCACCAACCCAGGCTTCAAATCCAACCCACTTCAGTACTAATTAAGCTAGATTGAGGAGAAACTGGCCTGTGTTGAAACTCTCTCAAGTCTGATCTTGACAGTCTGAAAACAGACCAGAGCTTTTTCTAACCCCACCCCCTCCCCCACAGCTTGTAGTTAATGAGCACTCTCATCCCTGTTGAACAAGAAACCACAGGACATTTCTTGTTGTCATGATCCTACAAATCCCTTCTACTCAGCATAGGAGCATTGAAGGGGCTGCAGTTACCTGCAGGCAAGGCAGGATTGCTGGTTTGCGTTGCTGAAGGAAGTGTATGCACATTAGGACATATCTGCATTCACCCAAACCAATAACAAAACTTTAAATGTACTGGTGAGTTTGAATTAGCACAGCCACATGACACACTTTGATGATGCTGAAAAGACCAAACAACACAAACTAATGGGTAGAAAAACATACGCATAACTGGAAAGAGTGCCACGGTAGGTTTCATTGACTTGGCGGCACTTGGCCCAGTGCTTCACAAGGAATGCCAATTGGCGCAGGCGGGGGTCAACTTGTGAGTAGTCATGCAGCAGCTTTGAGTTCACAACCGCAAGCATGTTGTTCACACATATGTCACATGAGATTCTTGTTACTGGATCTGTAAACTTCACAATTGGCACTCGAGCATGTGTCAATGCCTGTGCACAAAGCACAACAGATCCCATAAAGTCAGTGAGATGCCTGTGGAGGGAAAGTGATAGATCCCAGCCTCATAATACAAGATCCCAAATTTATGACACATACATTGCCAGTTGCACAGGACAGAGCTGAAAACATCTTGGTTACCTGCATACTATACTGTCTCTCCTCCACCTACCCTTTTCAAAATAAGCCCATACCCACCTGGACATTCTGCATATTATCCGAGCGCAAGATTTCAGCCATCTTGACAACAAGCTGTGCCTTGGTAAAGTTTTCATCATCAACAGCAAGGCACACATCGATGTCACTGTTGCACACGCCAAAGTCATTGGCACATGAGCCATACAAGAAAAGCTTGGCACCAGGCCAGTCACTACAGACAAGGCTATCCAAGTGAGCGAGGAACTGACGCTGCTTTTTCTTCTCTTCCTGAGAAGGTATCAGACCCTGTAGGCAACACAATCAAACTAACTTAGCACAGATTTGTGTGAAACAACTTCACTTTATATAAAAATGCTCAGACAACTAAAAAAAAGCTTCCTTGAAATTACTAAAAGGTTTTCAAGAGACCTTGTGAATTGCCAGCAGCTGTGGAGTGAATGTTTCTAGATCAGGTCGATAGCGCATATCCCCTCTCAAAAAGATTGCCTCTGGATCACGTTGTTGGTGGGGTCGCCCAACTTGACGTGAATCCCTTGCATGGTTGCGCCTACCCTCAGACCACATCTCCTGTATATCCACAAATTCAAGTCAGCTGGATAACCATCATGAGTGCTCCCAACCTTGTTCAGCAAATGAACTATCATCCTTAAGTTGGAGAGGGATGGAGGAAATTGTCACTAGGTACCTCCTTGATGCCATGAGAAGACCGGATGGCATGTCGTGAAGGTGTCACAGATGATGGGTCAGAATCTTCAACAAGACTCAGACAGCCTGAGAAGTCTTGAATGAGACCCTCCTCATGTTCTTTTGCAAGGCCTTCCTCCAATGGCTGCAGCCCATTCTCTTGGGCATCATCCATGCTGTACCCATTGTCCACTCCCTCCTGCTGTTGTTGTACAGACTGTTTTTTCTTTGGCTCCTCCATTGCTGATCTGTAAGTTAAGTGCCTTGCTGTCCTCGAAGGCAGCCCTGGGTGATCTACCTACATGAAGAAAATAAAACACTTGGGAATATACTCCCTGCCAGTACAAGTATCAAGCCAATAGCCTAAGTGGTAGAGCTCATTGCCAATTTGCCACTAGCTACAAACTCAGATTCCAATGAGGTACAGAGGTACAGATCACCCATATCTATGAAATCACAGAGGAATCTCCACAACAGAAACTTGATGGTAACACAACAAGGAGTGCAGTCGTAACCCTAGGAGAGTTGCTCACAAAGTGTCAGACCGTCACCTTTATCACAAATGGCAGCAAAACAGCACAATCGTGCAACAGTGTGATTTGACATTGTGTAATAAGCACTAGACATGGTGAGGAATTTTTACCTGCAATGCGAGTGGGAGAACTCCAGCTGACTGGACTTCATCTTCAGATTCACATGGCTTAGTCACTGAGGCAATGGATTCTGGGGAGCTGAATTGCTTGGTTGGAGAGGGAGAGCTCTGCTGTGATGATGGCTGTTTCATTCGCCATTCTTGTATCCCTCTGCGCCGCTTCAAATCCTCTCTAAGCTTTCCCCCAGCAACAAGCTCCCTTGTTGCAGTTGAAGAATCCTCTTTTCCAGGTGGTGGTGAATTCTGTGATGGTTTATTTGCCAAAGAGTTAGCCACAACTTGACGACTCAGAATCAACAAGTCTGCTTTCCCTACTAGAGCTGTAAAATCCATGGACTCCCCATGACACCCAGTCATCCCACCAACTGTCTCACCATCCCTCTCCTGCTGATTCTCATTCACTGCAACCCATTGGCCACCAGGGATCTGTCCAGCCTTTCGACCAATCTCTCCTCTCCCAGAGCCATTACATCTACCGGCAACTCTTCCTCCATTTCTCAGAAGACAAACACCCTTTTCACTCTCCATGGCTGGGAACCTCAAAGATTCACCAGCACCAACAACAGCACTTGTTTCTCCAGTAGAAACTGGGCTAACTGATCCACTTTGATTAAGATCCTCTTCGCCTACTCTTCCTGTAGCAAGTATGTTGCTAAGTTGGTGCCGTTGATAGTGCCCTGGAATGCAGACAAGAACACACCCATCAGAGAATCTACAATTACATTGCATGGAAGAGGAACATAGTCTAGCAGTACTGACAACATCCCAGTGCTTAAGATCCGGCATCAATGCAAGACCAAGTGAAAGATCTCAGTAAAACTTGCAAACTCCAGCTAAAAGTCAGGGATGGATACCAAGGCTTGTAGAAAGAAAAAGAGTCAAAAGAATGAATCACCTACCAGTGATGCATTGTACTGGGAATTTCATCTAAGAAATATACCTCTGTCATCTGAAGGTCTGGAAGTTTGGATCTTGAGCCCTGATCCAATTGGGGTTGACCCATCTGGAAACCCACCACCTGGTGGCACTCCCTCTCTCCCCACTTCATGAGATTGTAAACTTTCCTGGAAGCCTTTGGCTCCAGGGCTAACAAAATCAAACTCTGAAGGAAATTCAATGGCTGAATCACCCAAAAGCCCCATGAGATTTGACTTTCCAGATCTCATTTTGTCACCAGAAAATTCAAAGTTTCTCTGTGGATGTTGTTGTTGTTGCTGCTGCTGCTGAGGTTGCAAAACCTCAAAGGCATGATTCATACTCTCTTTACTTGAAGTTCCTGCATGGATTGAATTTCTTACAGGATCTTCCCAGTTTGGTGCAAGGTTCAATTTTGAGGTGGGAAGAGAATTGTCTGGTGGTGAGCCAGCATTTGGCGGCACCGCCCAAAACCTTCCAAGGAGGTCTTTGGGGCTTGGAGGTGTCCTTGTGGAGTGTAAGGACTCAGTTCGCTTTGGAGGAGGGCCAATTGGACCATGAACAATTGTGCCAGCAGGCTTCTGATTCTGCATTCCTCCTGGCAATACCACAGTTGAAGCATTTAGCATAAGCTCAGTGCCATGGCCTGTATCAACAATGCTTGCACTCTTTGTAGGAGAATTTTGAGCTGCTGGATTCTGTGGTGCTTGGCCAAGAAGAAGCTGCAACAACTCAGCACCATTTCCATAGAATTGCTGAGGAGGGGGCACAGGTTCTGGTGGTTGTGGGGGCGGCGGTGGAAGTGGAGTCTTTGGAGCATTTGTTGGTATAAGACTCCCCCATGCTCTCAGGTTCATCATGCTATCAGTAGCACTCTGCCTTAGCTGCGGCGGTGGTAGCCATGGAGAATCCAATTGTCTTGGAGGATCCAACATCCGGCTCTCCATCATCCTTTGATGTCCCTCTACTGCTTGTAAGGGCAGAGGATATCGAGGGAACATGGGTGGAGACAGCTGCTGCTGGTGCTGATGCAACAATTGTGGGTGCTGGCTTGCATACCCACGTGGATCAAAAGATGGAGGGTAGAAATGATGCTGATGTTGCTGCTGCTGCTGTGGAGCCCATCCTCCTCCTCCTCCATACTGAGAAGACATGAACAGTTGGTTTGGTTCTGAAAGCTGGGAGGAAGCATCACCTGCTGCTGCTGCAGAAGGTGCAGCTTGCTGAAAAATTTGGCTACAACCCAAGGCAGCCACAGCAGGATCCTGCAGCTGCCATCTTGATAAATCATCACTTCCAATCACATGTGGGTAGTCTTGAGGGGGCAATCTTTCTTTCTCACCAGCACCAGCAGCAGTTCTCTCACCATTGGAAATGCTTTCTCTTCCTCCTCCTCCTCCTCCTCCTCCTCCTCCTCCTCTTTGCAATAGCTGTAACAAAAACTGGCCCTTACTTTCAGAGCCATGATGACGGTTCGACGGCTCCCCTATCACCCCCGGGCTAGGGTTTGCGGAGGGAAAAGGGGAAGAAGGGTTCATGGGTAGCAGCGACTGGCATTCATCTGGCAACGATGATGATGGTGGTAGCAGCTTCCAGCCTACTACTCTGCTCCCTCCTCTTCCCTCTTCACCAAACCACCTCACATCCACATCGTCTTGCATCTGTCTTCCAATCACCCTTTCCTGCATTCCAGCATCCTCATCCTCATCCTCATCCTCTTCTGTTCTCTCCTTGCTTCCGACAGACGACTACACCATCAAAACAATCCCTACCAAACAAAACCAAATCCTAAAGACTCACACAGAAAAAACCCTCTCTCTCTCTCTCTCTCTCTCTCGCATTCACTCTCCTCCAACTCACAGACACACGCAACAAACATACAGATGCAAGACACAGATGAACACATACAGAGAAGACAGGAACAATACAACAGCGAGTCAGTGACGAAAACCCATTAACAACAAGAACTCGGAATTGAGAAATTGAGGAGAACCCATTGACAACAGCGACTGGGGATGGAGAAAATCGCACATCCTTGAAGAGCGCGAGCTCCCTCCCGAGCGAGCGAGCAAACAAAGCGTGCACAGAAACGAGAAACGAACACCGAGGAAACCCTACCCACCGCAACCACCAAAAAAAGAGCTTTTTTCTTTTCTTTTCTTTTTTGGCTTTTTAGGGTTTTGAGTGGTCAAGTCTCGAGGGTTTTTCTTTTTTCTTTTTTTTCTTTTTTTTTTTTTTTTTTTTTGTTTCTTGTTTATTTCACTCTGTGATTGATATACTTTTAGCCTAGGATGTATTTCATCATTAAATCATTTTTTAAATAATAAAATGATTTTTTTGTGAAAAATATGAAGATGAGATGTTGAAAATTATCATAATTATAGCAGGCTACAATTTGAATAATTTCACTCCTTGTATTATCATCGATCATGAAATAATAATAATTTCAAAATTATAGAAATTAATTAAGCTTTCGAAATGTTTTTGGGGTGAAAAATTCAACATTTTTGTATTATTTTCAGAAATGTTGAACTTTACACCCCAAAAGAAATTCAGAAAAAAAAATTCCCAAGGAAAATAGAATTTATTTTTTTGAAATATTTTAGTTTTCAGCACAAAATCTTCAGAATAATATTATTATCCACCGCCATGAAATGTTGAACTCAGAATTGTACTAGTTGGGTATCCCGAAATCTCTTTCAATCCTTGCGACATTTTTTCATTCCTTTTGAGTGCATATTTTGTAAAGTGTTCGTCACTACTAGAACAAGTTTTTAGTGTGGATTCTTGTGCTTCAATGTTATTTCTTGCCTTCATTTGCTACAAGGATTTGAGCTT
>Ga0209208_10010467_pt1 | contig 12028 bp, 3 predicted proteins | sample S1TSphfallax_3_FD_187694 | JGI IMG/M metagenome (GOLD analysis project Ga0209208, IMG submission 187694) | Host-associated microbial communities from peat moss isolated from Minnesota, USA - S1T2_Fd - Sphagnum fallax MG (SPAdes) (version 2) | ecosystem: Host-associated > Plants > Peat moss >...
TAATAAACCTCCAAAAGTTAATAATTGATACTCCATAGGCGGTCCTGAAATTTTTTATATTGATAACCACTATGGCAGACATAGATTTGACACAAATTTTTCTACATTTGGGCAGCTAAACCTTGGAGAAATACTTCGAGATTGGCTTCTGAACGAGCTTGCTAGACCTCATAATGCTGATCTTGTCCTTGACTGTCTGGATGCCAGCAAACATCTCATGGTCGACGATGTCTTGTTGCATCCAGAATTGCTGTAGCAAACTTGCACACTACAGTGCTTCAGTTGCCTTCACAGGAATGGATTCTTGACTGTCGTCGGCCTCCATTTCATCTTCCAACACAGGATTGGTGGAGAGGTCCTGCACAATTTCCTCTTGAGTCGGAACATAAGCAACTTCGAACTCAGCAAGATAGTCGATGAGATTGCGAATATCCATTGGGTTCCGGTACTGAAGCTCTTGAACCTGCTCTTCAAGGTCCTTGAGCACCTTAGGGTCAATAAGTGGCTCTTTCGGGACTGGTGTCACATTAGCATCGATGGTGCGAATTCGACAATGGCGAAAGCAGTTGCAGATTATTTCTGGCTTCACATCCATGCTCCAGTCTGCAATAGCAATGTGCATAGCCTCGAGGACGTCGATCTTCTCGAGGTCTACTACCTTGTCCTGAAGGCGCTGAATGATGAGGCGATTGAAACGACGCCAATAGTAAGCCTTGAGGCTTCGGATAATTCCTGCGTCGCAAGGCTGAATCTTCGAGGTCGTGTTTGGTGGTAGATAGAACACGGTTATGTTGCAAAGTGTAACAACAAATGCGAGTTGCATTAATGGGATATGTGCACTGCAATTGTCCATAATCAAAAGAACATTACGCCCTGCCATCCGCACATCAAACCCTTTTAGCCATTCGAGAAAGATGACTTGTGTCATCCAGACCTTCGGGTTGCTTCGGTACTTGCATCCAAAGTTGTCTTGGTTGACGTTTTTGAAGCAGCGAGGGTTTTCATATTTGCCAATGACAAGAAGTTGAAGCTTGTTTGAGCCATCAACATTGTAGCACACAGCCAGCATGAGACACTCCTTGTTCTATTTGCGTCCTTCAAACTGCTTTGTGGCCAAGGAATTGTCCGCCTGTTGAGATGTCATGTGTTAGTAAGTCAATGGTTTGGCAGTGGGCATACAATATCATGCTACAATTACCTTACCTGCATTCTGTAAAACAATCCAGTTTCATCCATGTTGTAGATGTCACGCCGCTCATACTGATCCAGAGTCAAACGAATCTGCGGCAAGCTCTCTTCAATCACAACCATGTTGGCTGTTCCAGACTCCCCAAAGTGTCGGTAGGACTTGATGCCGCGACGATTTTTGAATGCCTCTAGCCACCCATTTGAGAACTCAAAGGCCCCGTGGCCAGGGTAGAGCTCGGCAAGGAAGTACGCAACCTTCTTTTTGGTGAGGTCACCTAACATATTGACTTGGTCCTGGTATGTGAGGAACCACCGGTACAAAGCTGTCTCCATTAGTGGGTACTTCACGATCCGCTGCCGCTTTACCGCTCGGTTCACATCCTCCTTCTTGGCAAGGATTTTAGTCGAGCGTTTGAGCGTCAGAGAAATCGTTCCTTGACTAACAGAAACGTTATGCGTCTCCTGAAGCCACGTGATCAAGTCTACTTGTGTGAGTGATGGATGCTTTTTCTTGTGCTCAGAAAGAGCTATCCAAACCTCGTTGGTCATGTTCGTATTGGTGGACCTCTTTGAAGGCATTGTGTTGTGGTTCTGGTTGTGGCTTCAGTTGTGGTTGTGGGTTGTTGCTATCCCAACATGAACGCCACGGCTTGCAAATGTTACAAATGGCGCGAGTGGAGAATTATTTAATGACCCTCTCTTTATTAATATCTTGTTTAAATTAATACAGAACCCCCGGTCCCGACAATATTAACTTAGACAGGTTCTACTGTATAATGCAACTATAGGTAGGTAAATGTAGGGTAAAAAAAATTACACAACTATAATGGCACATTTCAAAGTGGAGAAACACAATTTAGTTGTGCAATTGGCATTATATATAACATGAACATGTGAAATATCAAACATCCTAAAAATAAACAAAATGTAATCAAATTAATAAATATCATTAAAAAGCATATTCAAAGCATTTTTATAATGAAAAAGGGTGGGAAAGGGCAATAACTATTTCATCTTTGAATGTGGCATTGGAAGGAATTTGTGTTTGTTTCTTTGTGGAACATTGATGTGCATTGGTGGATCAAGCCTTTAAAATACCAATGGATTGTACTAGTGACAATGGCTTGGTTGCTAATGAAGGTGAGGTCTTCCTTACTACCACAACTTTCATGGATGTTGAAGCTGATTTTTTAGGGCTGGTTCTTTAATGGGTGGTCCTTAAAGGTTGGTTTGTAAAACTTGAAGGCTAATTTTCAATTTTGATTTGCCATGGCTTATTCCTAGGGTTGAATTCCTACTTTTAGGTTGAGTTTCAAAATTGCTTGGCCATGGCTGATTTTCAAACCTGAAACATTTTTTTATGGTTGTTTTTTGAAGGTTGGTATTTCATTTTTTATTTTTTCAAGATCAAGTCTTCAAATTTTCTTGGCCATGACTTATTTTTAGGTTCATAAATATATTGGCTTCAATGCTAGATCCAAGGGAAAAAGACATACACATGTTCACGAACTATAATATAGTCCTTGATGTTGTTTGCAAATGTGCTTCTCAAGTTGACCATATACACATATTGATATTTGTCAACAAAAGTTGGCCATGTGATCCATGCATCAAGTGTTTGAAGTTTTCTAAGTTCTAACTTTGTAAGTGCATGTGAAGTGGAATCAAAATTACTAATGGAAGAAATTAATGTTTGAAATTTGAACATAAAATGACACATGAAGTTTTTCCAAATGTTTTGGATGCTCATTAATGAACAAATTGGAATAAATATCTTGTTACAAGTTCAAACAATGTAATTGGATTATTGTGCATTTTGTCCAAGTTATGTGCTTATCTAAAGCTTTCTTGTTTTGTCTTGTGTGTTGCATGTGTTAATTCAAGGACCAAGGCATATCACACACCGATGCTTGCCATGAATTTTTGTTGTAATTATATAATAAACATTTATAAGAATCCCCCACAGGTGTATGCACACTCAACATTGGGCAAGGTTTATGTTAAAGGTTCAAATCATTGTTGATTCGTTTTATTTTTTCAAAAGAATTTCTAATTTTGGTTTCAACTTGTTTTTTAAGTTTTTGAAAGAACCTTTGGTTCCAATTCAAGGATTAAATTATGCTTTTGATAAAACCTTCAACCCAATTTTGAACATGGTCTTTCACAACCAACCTTAAGGTAAGTTAAATTAACATCAAGGTAAGTTAGGTTTTACAATTTAGGTATTTTTTGTGACCATGCATGGCTCCTCTTCTTTGATTTTTGGATTCTTACAAATTTGATCATGCCCCTTATAAAACAAAACACAAAAATTGTTCATAATTTGTGGCAACATGTTGTTGGCATTATAGTAGCAGAGCTTATTAAGTTTCATCAAATTTGTTGAATTGAATTTCAAAAATGAATGTTGTTGGATCAAAAACAAATTGTTTTACTTGTTAGGCATTCAATCTTTAGCAAAAACCTACATTCAAAAGTAAAGGTTCAAAAAGGATGATAGCTCAAAAGTTTTGGGATTAAAGGATTCATGGGGTACTTATTCATGCTTCTATTAATTAAATGGGGAAATGCCTTGGAATTTTTAAATTTTAATTAAGTAATTAATATTATTTTTTGCAACAAAACATTTTAATTGGCCCATCACAAAAAAATGAAACTTTGAGAAACCCCCCCAAGTTTTTTTATCATGAAGCAAGAAGCATCATGAACATTAGTATAGTTTCAAAGACAATGACAACAACATAGGAAAAAAAAACCACCCATTCATTCACCCACCCATGAACTTCAAAACTTTTTATATGGGGGTGATGGTGGTGACATGGTGGGTTAATATATGAAAATGGAAAGAAGAAAGTAGTTTGGAAGTGGTGGTAAAAAAAATTTGTCAAGTTTTGTGGGAGAGTGGTGGTGGTACTCATGCATATTGCACAAATGAAACTAATGCAATGATGTGAATTCAATTAAAAATGCACATTGCAACAACACTAATTAATATTACTTCTCATCGATGATGGACCATCTTTGTGTTTTGTTTATAGTGCAACATTTATCAAAGGAGGTGAGGAAAAAAGAAAGGTTGCTCAACCCATTTTGGATGGTGTCCACATCCAAATGACTAATAGATGAATTTTAAAAAATCTATTTAAAATGTATATTAAACAAATTATTTTCAATATCATTGTTATAAAATTAGAGAACATGTTCATATGAATCATGGAATAAAATAATGTTTTTACTTTCAATATACCAAATTTTAATATGGTACTTGTCAAAAAAATTTACAAGGCAAGTTGTGACGCATTCCCAAGCTCCTTAATAGACTCAAATGTGAGTTTGAAATAAAAACAACGGAAGAGCAAAGAGTTGGGGACACGTTCTTTGATTCACAGCACTTTGGGGATAGAGGGGCATGCTGGAGCTCTAGGATGGGATTAGGAAGAATGACAAGCACTTAATCACTCACACGGATCTGCACAAAACCAAACAAAAAGTTGGTTAGTGCATAGTTAGAGCATTTTTGGTGTTCGGACGAGTCACGGGCAAATTCGAACTCACAAAACTCACCACGGCTCGGACTTGGGGGAAGCCACCACCTTCCCCCTTATAGTATACATTGTGCCTCTCCATGAGGCCCACATCCAAATGACATTTTGTCCTGGGACTCCCAAATAGGAGTCCCGAAATTCCCAAAGTTGGGACTTCCACAACCACAACTTTAGGGCCCCATAAATTTGTGTGCAGACCTTCGATTGAAAAGAGGTTTGAAACAAAGTTGTAGCCTTCATCAAGAGCTTTTCAACGGTATGTTGCATGCCACCTACACGCAAGGAAATTGGGTCGATTCTCGACTTTTAGTAGTCAGGAGTCAAATTGCCAATTTGGTTCTTGGCCTTTCTTTTCGCCATAACTTGTGTTTTAAGTGTCCAAATGGGTCATGCAAGCCCATTTTAGACATTTATGTTTCAATAAATTTTTAATGATATAAAGAACTCTTTAATCCATTGGGTTTTGACCCTTGCAATTGTTCTTTGAAAATTTGAGAGTCCACCGGGACTCCAACTCCCAAAGTGGGAGTTCATTTGAGAGTGTGAGGGTTCATTCCCTCCCACTTTTTTGCACTCCCGGTAGCATGAAATGTGACTCTCAGGCTTCCCTTTTGGCCCGCGCTTTTGCAAGCCCTTGCCTTAGTCGCGAGCCCAAGACTAAGGTTGCAACAAGTTGCTTACACAAATTATTTTGCTTTGACCCCCAAATTAAGCAAGACCAATTATGAAAAGTTTTTGAAGGTCCCATTGAACCTTATGAAACATTGTAGTGATTCAATAAGATGGGAGATGGCTAAAAGTATGCACGACATTGTGCTTAATTCAAGAAACCAAAGATGTTTTCTTGAGGAATTGCAATTCATTTCCATTCTAATAATGAAATCACTAGCATTAACCATCAAAAGTTGGTTATTTATTCATCACTATATTTTGCAAGGAAAGGAACATATGCCCATTTTATAATCAACCTTAAAGAGGATTGTGAAAGAATTAATGTGCAATCTATTTGACAACATTGTTTTGGGGGAATATAACCAAGTATGGTGGATTGCTTTAGGTTAAAATTGCAAGGAGATCAATATTTATGTTGGGAATTGATGGTGATGTTGTTATTCAACGTTTGAGAACATGTGTAATAGTGCAAATGATAGACCAATATTCCCCTTCCTTTATTGGCATGTGTTGCATGGCACAAAAGACAAACCTAGTTATTCATCACATGTCCATTGTTTCAAAGTTGGAAGATCTCTTAAAAACGTTGTATGAATACTTTTTAAAATCCTTTAAATGTACCGTTGAGTTTTCAAATCTTGTTGTTATCGTGAAAACAAAGGGGTTAAAGATGCTTAGAAATATGAAAACCTATTAGAATAACTTGTTGTAATTGGTATTGAAAAAAATCTAGACTAAGTTTAAATCCCTTGTTGTCAAAATGAACTTTGATGGTCCATCCATAATTACAACCTAGGCAAAATTTGATGTTCTATGTGATGGTGAAAGTATTTTGGGCCTTCCATGTTTGTTACCCTTTCTAAAATGTGTGTGCAATGTAATCAAATTTGCATAGTCTAGATATATCTTTGTTTGTGACCATGTTGTTGTCCAGATTTGTTAAGTTGATTTGTACTTAATGTACATACATCAACCCTATATATTGCTTACAAACTATACCTATTCCATTATTTCAATGATGTAGTTGACAACACTTTTAATATAACATATTATGATTGGGTCAAAGATTTGAACTTTGGGGAGGGGAATTTGTCTTTTCAAATCAATGGTTAATTATATATATAAATATGGGATGTTTGAAATTGGACAACATAGATATTTGACAAGAGTAGATTTTAAATACTAGATTGGGGAAATTGAATGTTAATATTTAGATGTTGCAAACCATTTGATTAAGGAGTTGTAAGAACGTTTCTTAAAAAATGAAGTCTTGAATGTGCTTGGTTTTGTGTATCCACAATATTGGTTGGAACCCACATGTGAAACATTGTTCCTTCTCCATTTGGCTATGTTGAAGCATATGTATTGTTTATCAAAGAAATAGATTAGATTGGGTATTAGGCTTTTGATCTTATTGATGGACATGTTTCCAAATATCCAAAGCTTCAATTAAGTTGATCATGAAAATTAATGCAAAAGTAATAATTGACCTTGCACAATTTAAATAAAATCCATTGACCAAGTTGTGGGTAAAGTTGTCGTCTTATGGACTTTTGATGAACTAACTAAGTTGATTCATGAAATTGGTTAAGTGAATTATGATTTAGGTTCTTGTATCAATAGAAGATGAATTGTATTGCTTTAGCATTTTGAATTCCATGAAAACAAAGTTGAAAAACTAGTGGGAAAAACATTTAAATGGGGGAAAGCAAATTATAAGGGATCCTTTTTGGGCATTTTTGGGTCCAATATTATAATATGTACAATATAATTGTTCTAAAAATGTGGTGCATTTAGTATTGGGTTTCAATTTTGGTGTTTAAGTATTATAATTTGATTTTTACAAGCCTAATGGGTCCAAGCATGGTAAATTGGACCACTCTTGTCCTTTGTAGCATAAATGAAAAATAACCATCAAGTAGGCCTTGATATATTAAACTTGAAAATATTATTTATTTTAATATCTAATATGTTCTTTGACTTTATTACAATTATATTTATGAACCACATGTTTAAAATAGGTTTAAATAGAAATATTTTAAAAGATTTTCCTACTTTCAAATCAATGGTGTTGTAAAATGTACATGAAGACTTCAACTTCTTCATAGTATAATTAAAATACACCAAATTCTAATGTAAAAATAGGAAAGAACACAATATTCACCATTCATTTCAGGATTATTTGCTACCTACTCTTATTACACTAAAGTTCTTCAAATTTTGTATTCAACTAACCATAAATTCAATGGAGGTACAAATGTTTTCATAATGACACTTAAAAAAGTTTTGAATATATTTTCGTGTTTATGTTGAAACTTAACATATATAAAAACTATCTATTAAATGGGATATGTTTTTGGTCTAATTTACCATGCTTTCACCCTTGTGTTATCTAATATAACTTGAGAAAAAAAATTAATTTAATGGGTTAAATTCAAAGACCTATGTGTATATATATATTTACAATTTTTTCAGACTACACTAGCTTTTAGTTTCAATAGTCATTTAAATAAAAACATTTGTAATGGATTTTTAAACAAAGCTATTCTAGCTATGCTTTCACTTTTCATGTGAATGTGATTTTTGTCAAAGTTTTAGTTTAACACACATTTATAGTGTCTCTCTTCTAAAAAAACCACTTTTTGGATATGAAAATTTCTCAAATTTCCCATGGTTCACAAACATAACTATGTGGAATCACATGGTTTGCTAGACCTTCAACTTTCATAAAAAATAAAAAAATAATTTCAATTAGTTTGAGAAAAAAATTCAATAAAATATTTTAAATATTATTTTCAAACAAATTATAGACTCTAACATCACATAACATGAAATCAAAAAATCTAATTTCCTTGTAAATTCTTTTTTAAAAAATATGATGGGTTATTGTAATATTCAAATTCATTGTGAAAATCCTTTCTAATAATGACATTGTTAAAGTTCAAAAATACACCACCCAAAAAAAAAAAAAGGTACATTATGACACACAAAACATGTTCCATAGTGTGCTTTCACCTAGATATTCTGGTCCATATGTATTGTCAAAAGTTTTACACAAAGTAAAAGCCATCACGAATTGGAGAGAGGGAGAGAGTTGAAAGCAAGGGATGTGGATGGTCTTTTTGTTTAATTCAGAATAGGTTGCATAGTGTTTGTTGTTTTATATTAGTATATCCCCTTAGCCATGAGGCACCATCAATTACAAGTTTCGTACTAGTGTTTTCAAGTGATGGTTGCTTATGTAATGTGCCTCGGCAACAAACTAGTATTGGTCAATGCAATCATATGGCACTTTCACGTGAAAACAAAGATCTATCAATTCTGTTTTGCTCTAAACTCTTGTGGAGTTTGTTCCTATGATATTTAGAAATACTAGAGAAAACACTTTATCCTTGGTAAAGAATGTAAGTTATGCTTCTCCTTTCATCTATATTTTGTTTCTCATCTTGAGTATTAATGAACTCTGGATTGTGGATTGAGCGCTCTGCTGCAATGGGCAAAGTTTCTTGGATTGAGTTCAACCCCCCAAGAGAGCAACCAATTGGATCTCTGCATGCCACATGTATAGCCATTTCTATTTACGGTTGCCAAATTTCATGTAAAGAAGCCACAACTTGCATGATTCAGTTTTCCATCAATAGCCACATCATGCGAGTCAAAAATTTCAACAATTGCCAAGTTCATCCTTACTGACAAGTGAAGATAGTCTGCTCATCACACATCCTTGCTGACCACCCAGCCATATGAGCTTTGATACAGGTAGCCATTCATGCTACTTTAAAAATGAGCCAAAAAATAAGCTGGATGGAAGCTTGAATTGTTCAATGTTTTGAAATTTTTGGGAGAATGGGTGAATAATAAAGGCAGGTCCTGAAAGAACTAGCTAGATCTCTCCAGGAGATCAAGAACTGGCTGAGCATTTAAGTGCATGCATATCAAGTGTTATGCAGAATAACTATTTGTATACCTTACCTACAACACACACCTTAGACACAAAATAATTTACAAAAGGTTCAGTCTACAAAAGAAAGAGAAAATTTTATTGATATTTGTCAAAATTGTCCAGAATCAAACTCCCATCGAGTTACTATTGTAAATACTCCACGCAAGGTGCATTGTGCAGACTTATTCCTCAATTGTTGAAATTCTGAAAAATTGAATTTGAGATCGTTCAACCTCATTTTCTAAAACAAATAAATATTTTACGAAGAAATGTCAAACATCACACACGTGTATGGTAGTATTATGAGTGCAGTCGTGGACTCTCTAGTTTATGTCACGGGGTGTTTGAGTAACACCATACAAGCTCTGAAGTTTGAACATGGTGATATAGTACCCCAAAACTATTGCTCATAGTTCAGTGTCACTCCTGACATAATTGTTGTATTGAATCCATTTGAGGAAAGCATATCCTCAACTTGTGAGGGTTATCCGTGTGACCCAGCACCCACCCGTGCAGTGTCCATTGGAAACCCAGTATGACTCAGCTGTGGATGAACCACGACTAGTCACTAGGGTTCCCACCTTGGTTAACCTATCATGTCGGAGACCCTCCTACTCACCTCTTCACACTACCAGCTAGGTAACCCACCTATGCAATTGGGTAAAGTACCTGTACTAGGGTTTAATATAAGCGGTTACTATGTAGGTAGGTAAGTATGAAAAGTACTTGGTGGTTAGTAGGTTACTAAGTAGGTAGGTGGTAGGTACATGTGTGTGGGTAGAATGTAGCTAACCACCGTGGTTGGCTTATGGGACGGGACTAGAATGAAAAGTGTTTTCTGTCCACTTACTATCCATCCTTCACGGTGCGCTAGTGGTTTCATATTTGCTTCAGTCAACAGGCAGTTGGTAGGGCTTCCTTTATATACGAGAGAGACGACGTGATACTTATGTCCTCCCCATGTAGGAGATTGTTGGGTTCAATACTGGTTCATAGTTCTTACCAACTCTAACGTCCCATTACAAAGTCCTTCGCCTTCTGCAACACATTTAAGGACATGAAAAGTCTAGGGTCGTGCACTTGTTAGTGAACTGCAAGCCTACTTCTCTCGTACTTTTACATTGTATCCCATTCATAGTACTCAAGGAGAGTGGGTGGCCAGTTAGTAGACTTCAAAATTGCACCATTCATGAGGCCCCAGCATTGAAGTACAGCTGCAAGCAAGGAAAGAGAGAGGTCCGAGCTGATGCAAGAAAGGAATCAAAGCAAGTACAACATTACATCTTCCAAGTGAAGGTAGGAGACGTGAAAAAAACAACTGAATTTTGTGACTTAGCACCCATCAATTGGAAACCCATTACAACCCAGTTGTGGTTCAAGAGTTCCCTTCGGAATAAGTAACCCTAATTTATAATGGGGCTATCAGTCCAGGTTGAGTAACCTTGCCAGGAATCCCTTCTTTTAAACCCTAAACCTGTGTCAAAGTGGCTAACATTCTTCTATCTAGCTAATATGGTACCAAAGTGCCTTGATGAGTTACATACCTACATAGTAAACACTTGCATTCCCTACCTACCTACCTACCTACCTATGATATTTACCTGGACTTACTAGGTAGTAGATACCTAGATAATGTGAGGGGCGGAAGTAGTAGGGTTTACACAATAGGTTACTTGGTAGTGTTTCATCCACAACTGAGTCATAATGGGTTTCTAATGGATAAGGTGGGTGTGCCAAACATCACCTTACAGCCTAGAAACTAACAAGTAGGGTCAATGACTTTAAATGACCTAGTCTACTAGAGTTGGAATTGTCACTTATATGTAATCTAAAATACAAAATGCTGATCATTGATTCATACTCAATGAATGAAGGATTCAAATAATTTATTAATTAAATATATGTATTTCTGTATCAACATTTGGAATAAGAAATTACTGAAATTTGCCTTAATAAGTAATAGGTTTTGTGAAGAGAACTGTGCACTAGCTAAGTGAGTGAGTGCTGGGTCACATAATCCCCTCTGATACCTCACATTTAAACAACAACACCCCCCTATTTTTGGGTGAACTGTACAGATCCATGCCCTGCAAAATTGCTCTCTTGTAATGTAGCCCCAGTTCTTCTTGTCAGACCTTCTTGGCACAAAGGACCAAAAGAACCATGAGCAGTATGTAATGAGCAGCTGCAGGCAACCACTTCTATCTTGTGGTAGAACCATCTACAAGTGGCTTTACCCACCACTTCTGCTATAAGAAGAGACTGGAAAGTCCCATCTAGAAGTCAGGCTCTATAGACCCACCTGATCATGAGACTGAAAAACCTCTCATCTGGTTCATCAATTAGATGCCAGGCTCATTAGACCTGATCATGAGACTCAACAGTCCCCCCCCCATCAGACCTTATCATATAGGGACTCAAGAGTCCCATCTAGAAATTAACAACCCTTAAAGCTAATTACTAGGGTTTAGGGTTAACTAATCCCACTAATCCCAGTTTAATTAGAAGAGCGTCATCTATAAATTATCACCTAATTAGTTGGGTTAGTAGTTCATTTAGTCCCATCTAGAAATTACAACCCTTAACGCTAATTACTAGGGTTTAAGGTTAACTAATCCCACTAATCCCAGTTTAATTAGAAGAGCGTCATCTATCAATTATCACCTAATTAGTCGGGTTA
>Ga0209208_10010468_pt1 | contig 12026 bp, 11 predicted proteins | sample S1TSphfallax_3_FD_187694 | JGI IMG/M metagenome (GOLD analysis project Ga0209208, IMG submission 187694) | Host-associated microbial communities from peat moss isolated from Minnesota, USA - S1T2_Fd - Sphagnum fallax MG (SPAdes) (version 2) | ecosystem: Host-associated > Plants > Peat moss >...
CCCGCACGGCCCTGCCCCCTGCCCTGCCCTGCAAGACAGACGGACAGACGGACCCTGCCCTGCCCCCTGCCCGGCCCTGCCCTGTCTGGCCGCCCGTTTTTCCGAATCCTGGGACCCGTTTTCCGAATCCGACTGTCCGGGCCGAATTCGGTTTTCCGAATCCGACTGTCCGGGCCGAATCCGGTTTTCCGAATCCGACTGTCCGGGCCGGTTCCACCACGTCAATTAAAACGCGGAACCGTCATCGGACGGACAAACGGACAGACAGACGCACGCACTACGTGAATTTATATATAAGATATGGGGGTACTTATTCTGTATCATATTAATTAGTTGGGTGTACATCACAAGTCAAACTTTTTTTCGTTTTTTTTTTTGCAATGAGCCCATTTGATTAGCCCATCACAAAAAAAAAAAAATTGAAACCATGGAAGGCTTCCCTAGGCTCTCAATGTGTTCCCCAAGGGTGTTTCCAATTCCACCTCGCTTTAATCCCTTATGTTTTTGCCCAAAGTCCTCCCACTTCTCACCTATATATGTGGGCCAAACGGGCAGGTACTCCATCTTTCCATAGGTGGGAACTTGATGGGAACTTATTGGGAACTTGAAGTGAACATGTTGGGAACAAAGGAAAAATGAAAACATCCCCCACCCCCCCAGAAAAATAAATCAAGGCACTTAGCGTGCATGCTGAGCCTTCCCATTGGCTGCACTATTGCACTCCTCCACGGGTGTTCGTCCGCCATCTTTTTTTCCCTCTCTCGTTGTCTGTCACCACAGTATTCTTTTCCTTCCGCTGTTTCCTTGCTCAAGAAGCTTTTTGAAACCAAAACCAAAAGACATAAAGAAAGAATCATCGACAAAGGGCAGAGGACACAGGAAACGGGAAACCTTCTTCGACCGCACCTTCTGTTCAGTGGATCCAGAGTAACAAAAAAATGTGTGGTGCAAGAATCATCGCTGCTGCAATTTCTGTTTCTTTCACAAAAGTCCAACATTTTTCCATATCACAGTACACCTGCGCTACTAGCGAGTAAGTATATAATGCCCGCCCACCCATCTTTCTGAGAACTGTGATCATTTTGCGATCTCTCCAGGCTCTGTCAATAGCAAACCGATCTAGTGCCAGCATTTGCGGATTTATACTCTCTCTCTCTCTATATAGATATATATCTCTCGTTTTCTCACTCTCGACGGCCTTCTGTTGTGCTTGGGAAATATAAATTTCGAGGTGGGTACTTTTTGCTAATGATTTTTATCGAGACTTCGAAGCTGTGGCGTCTGTTGCACAGATAATTTCCAAGTTTCGGACTTCTTCCCTCTGTTGTGTGTTGTTTGTCAACCCGACTGGGTGCTTGAAATGGGTTTCACTGGGAGAGAACATCATGAAGAAGCTTGAGGTTTAGTAGTGCAGAAACATGTCAGAAATGGGTCTCAACGGAATTAGACAACATGAAAAACACAAGACTCGATACATAGAAGATCAATTTTGAGTTTTTCCTTCCTTCCCATCTCTTCCTTGAAAAATGTCAACTTTCAGCTCAAGTCCATTCTGACAAAGTTTCTTAATGTTGTAGAAAGAAGAAGCTCAACGTGTTAACAGGCTTTGAATGTGGGGGAAATTATCTGCAGAGTACCTAATGGATTGCATAGGATATGGAGCACATAATGACAAAGGGCTACTGGTGCCCATCGAATTCAAGCGCAGGTTCGGGTTTGGCCTTTCTGTCTCTCTTCTCTCTTCATGCTTCTTCTTGTTTGGTGAAGCTGGGCTGCTGTGTCGAAGATTTTCCATGTCTGTCAAGAGACTCTGATCATGACTCACGACTTCAGTCTCTGTCTGTCGCAACAGGATTGCAGGGCCAGATGATGTGACTTTCCGGATTACCCATTGCGGGGTGTGCTATGCAGAGGTCAAATGGGTGTTCAATAAAATTGGCACTACCAAGTACCCTATTGTCCCCGGGTATGTATGTTCCAAAGTCTGCATTCTATACCACTTTTGGAAACTCCACCTCAAATTTTGCTCATCTCGCATGATGTTCCTCTCATGTGCATCCATGCTGCCTGAGTTCTTTTCAGACTGCAAAAATTCATCCTGCTATCGATGATTGTAGATATCCCGGGGTTGGCATATATTATCCTGGTTGTGATGATGATGATGATGATGATGAGCAGCTTCTGAACTTTAAACCAAGATACTCATGTCAATTCTGTTCTGCAATTTTAGGCATGAGGTTGTAGGTGTTGTCACGGCTGTCGGTGACAATGTCAAGAGGTTTCAAGTAGGTGATCGTGTAGGCGTTGGGCCTTTCTGCAACTCTTGCCAAAAGTGTGAATATTGCAACAAGAACATGGAGAACTCTTGTCTGAAGCAGCCGACTCTCACATATGATGGCATTGATGTTGATGGTTCTGTCACTAAAGGAGGCTTCTCTAATGCCATGGTCACTCATCAAAGGTGAGAGGGGTACTGCAACCTCTCCAATTTTCTCCTGTTGCAGTGGTTACTGTCTTGAAATTTTCTGTCTGAAAGTAAATTGGAAAGCAACTCCAATGCATGCACCTAAACATTGTCATTTGGATAGGACTAAATATGGAGCTCAGAGCTTCTGTGGGATTTATCTAATCATGAAAATTCCATCCTTGTGGAAATGATTTTATGTTCAGGTTTTGCGTGAAAATTCCAGATAATTTGGCATCAGATGTTGCAGCACCATTTTTGTGTGCGGGAATCACAGTTTGGAGCCCAATGATGCGCCACCATATGAACCAAGCGGGTAAGAGCTTGGGTGTAATCGGGTTAGGCGGGCTTGGCCACATGGCAGTGAAGTTTGGCCAAGCATTTGGTCTCCATGTCACTGTCATCAGCACATCACCCGCTAAGGAGGAAGAGGCTCTTCGTGTTATTGGAGCTGATGCCTTCATAGTCAGCAAAGATGAAGCTGCCATGAAGGTTTTTCTAAACTTTCTACCAGTCTCCATTTTGTTATGTGTGAAGTGAGATGCATAATTATATTTGTGGGTTCAAGGTTAGGCTGAGACTTTTAGGATCTAGAGTTCAAAGTTGGGTAACGAGTTCTCAGTTTGATGTAGCCACCATTGAATTGATAGTCCGACTTTGATTTTATTATTTTGGCTTGCTCTCATCAGTCATAGAAGAAATACCTCTGCAACTGTGGACTGAATAAATGTTGTGCATTGTTGGGCTATCAAGCATCTCAAAGAATGCAAAATGGTAGAATCTTTCAACAAACTTTGAAGAAAGGCTGGGTCTATTCTATATTTGGTCCTCATTATAAGTGAACTTCCAAAATTGACTTAAGGGAAGGGTTGGAATGCTGAAGGCTGCTGCAGGGAGCTTAGATTTTATTGTGGATACGGCATCAGGGATGCACCCACTTGATCCATACCTATCACTTTTGAAGCAGGAGGGCATAATCACGATTGTTTCTGCACCTCCTGAGATGAAGTTCACACCTGCGATATTGTTCAGGGGTAGGTGATGAGGTCAACATACCCACAAATTCATGATTTTCCATGTGGGAGTTGGACACTTGCAAAATGTTCACATATCAAATTTGTTGTAGCTTTTGATATGCAACCTATAAAACGCTTGACTTGAAGATGTATATAACAAAACTCGGAAGTCTTCTTACACATGTGATAATTGGATCTGCAGGATTGAAGACAATTACTGGAAGCACGATGGGTGGGATGAAGGAGATGCAAGAGATGCTTGATTTTTCTGCTGAAAAGGGTGTGACACCCATGATTGAGACTATTCCAATCAATTATGCTAACGAAGCACTCAAGCGGCTTCAAAACAAAGATGTGCACTACCGATTTGTCATTGACATCGAAAATTCTCTCAAGGAGTCCATCAAGTAGACAAGGAAAAGGCAAAGTATTCATCCATTGAGATTGGATGTATCTTCAACCGAACATAGCCACAAAGTATTCCAAGGACCAGGACCATGTCCTTTAGGTGTTTATACTCTCTTTGTTAGCACATTTTGTATGTTTTGGAAATGAGATGCTATCAAATGATGGTACTTGTGGGTGCTCTGTTGAACACTGTCCCTATTTCTTCATTCATAAAAGAAGAAGGGCATACAATCTGTATTGTGTATAAGTGACTTGAGCATAATTATAGTGAGGTTTGTGCATCTATTTTGGAGGTGGAGACTTTTGAACAGAGTAAAGAGGAGTAACCAAATCTTCAATCTTATGCAATACTTGATACCAATGGAGCAAGTGTCACAAATTTGGACCTTATGTCCGGCCAGTTGTTGTGGCAGGCCAACAAAAGCCAACATGTGTCCAATCATTGTGGTAGGTCAACCAGAAACCAATGTGTGTCCAATTGTTGTGATAGGTCAACTAAACGCATTTTTTTTTTTGGGCCAATCATTTGAAACTTCCATTATCAGGTGCAAATTTACAAGGGCAAACCCACTTTCCCACCACTGTGGCACTCACCTCATCCAAAATCACAGCACTTGCCTCATCCAAAATTTAACACACAAGCCATTTACAGTTGCCACTGGAGATGCTCTTAAGGTAGTAATTTCAGGTTGATATCTGAGTACCCTAAGAGAGAGGACTCCGGCTAAGAATCTGATGTTGATTGCAATTGCAAACCTTGGATTGCAACAATCTGCAGCTGTTGGACTTTCCAAACAGAGATTGAGAAACTGATTGAAGGAACAAGATTTGAACAGCAGAGTACAGAGTACAGATCTGCGTCGGCAAATTTCCTCAGCAGTCAGATTTTATCTCCTTTGCAATCTCTTATACCTCATGAATCAGTACATGCAAATTGATCAAGATCTCAGCATCAAAAAATCTGTCACCAATTAACTTCTCCTCATACTGAATCTACAAACAATGAATTTGGCAAATCTGAAGACATTCACAAACTGGCCTTCTCCAAGCTTAAAACTGCACTGTCAAAGCATCAATCAATCCAAGAAGCATGTGAAGACTGCAAGAGATAGTGCTACTTTGAAGAATATCAAAGCACCTCATCATGGACAAGAAATACTATAGTTCATGTCTACATGTAGTAAGGAACAAGAAGAGCATTTGATGCATGCAACCATCTCCCACTATTGCCTTGAAGCTACAATGTAAACTAAACCACTTCAGAAAAAGGTTGCAGAGGGCATCCAGATGTGAATACACCAAAAGCAGATCTGTGAGGACTGTCCCATGAACAGGTCCAAATGACATTTTTCATTTGAAGTAGTATTACAGTACATCTATGGGATTGCAGAGAAAACTCCCCAACAAAAGTTTGAAGGTAACATAACAATGAGTGCCATTATAACCTCCTGAGTGTCAAACCACAAGAGTACCGTCTAGTCAGCAAGTTCACATTCTGACGTATGCATTGATACACTCTTTGTTGGAATTGTGGGAAAGTTGAAAACTGAAATTTGAAATGTCTTTGTGAAATGTCTAAAAGGAAACTGAAATTTTGAAAACTGAAATGTTTGAATATTGAAAATTGATCTCTCAATAGCTGCTCATACAACAATTGAACCCCAAACCCTACAACAATTGAACCTTAATGTCAGCATCTTAGGAGCGTTGGTGTTATTGAAGACTTTAGTCTTATACATGTCCTGACTCCGCCCAATATACCTCATCAAAGCATCACCAATCTATTCTTGTATCCTTCCAATTTTGTTGAATAGACTACTAAGGCTAGATGAAGGTTAGCAACACATCTGCCCCTCCTTACATTGTGACATTAGTTAACAAGTGAAGAAGATTCCCCTTACTACCATTCACAAAGAGACTTATCTAAGACATTACCATAAAAGTGCATTATAAGAGGTTTTTTTCTATCAAACAATGCACAGTCTAATAAGCAATTATCGTAGCAGTAAATGGTGCATCTTAGTGCAATCAAGAAAGAGAGAGACAAGAGAGAAAAACCTATCACATAAGAAAGAAACGTAAGCAGTGGATGTAGTTGACATTTACATGCTCCAAATCCCATGTGTTGATAAACTACTTCCATCACATCTCAATAGACATTAGTGGAGATTGTTACACCGGACATTAACAGACCTCAAACTTTAGATATTTAACCAATGCAAATCTTAAATGATGATTGTCATAAAAATAACATTGTCAAGCTTTGAAAACTGAGTTGCATAAAATTCTTTTTCAGAAAGGCTTCATAGATTTGTTGTGAACCTAGTTTATAGTTTAATGATGATAAGGAAAAAGAAAAACTTGTGAGCTAGTTCGTTGACCTTGAGCTATTAAAGCCACAAGTCCTCCTTGGATTTGCATATTGCAGGAATGTAACCCTAAATCTATAAGTTTTTTTCATAAGCTTACTCTAAGCCAAAAACATTAACATAATTTTGGTGAAGATGGAATGGAGTCAACAAAGTAAAAACTTACAAGGTTGTCAAAAAAAAATTACAAATGCTCAAAGGGAGAAGCACACCACTAAAGCCATTACTAATCCTGCTACTTGAAATGCCATTTGAATCACATTTCAATACTACAAAAGAAACATGGGCAGGTGAACACCCCAAAGTAACTATGGTGTTCATATGAAAACTACAAATTCAAGAGGGTGCAATTTCACATCATCAATGGAATAAGAACCATTTATAGGCATTTTGAAATGGGAGATTCACCTTATGAATATTTGCAAATGCCTTGCTTGTCTTTACTTTACACATCTTATTGTTTAACAATAGGCCTACTAGTGTTAAATGCCATATATTATGAACACTTGTAACATATTGGAAAATCAAATGCCACTTGAGTAAAATCTTGCTTACACCTTCAACCTAGGTGGAGTTCCTAAGGTCTCAATTTATTTATAATGACCCAAAAGTTAAAAAAATCTTAAAAGTGATTTTGATCATACTAAAATAATTTTCATTTAACATCACCTTGATAAACTTAATAAGTGAATTGATCCCTAGATTAATGTCGCAACCCTAACCTTGGGCTCATGACCAAAACAAAGGTTTATGAAGGTGCGGGCCAAGAATGAAGCCCGGGAATCACATTTCATGCTCTTGGGAGTGTAGGAAAGTGTGAGGGAATGAACTTCCACACTCCCAAGTGAGCTCCCATTATGGGAGTTGGAGTCTCGATGGACTTTCAAATTTTTAGAAAGCGATTGTAGGGGTCAAAAGCCATTGGATTGAAAAGTTCCTTATATCATTGGAAAGCTCTTGGAACGTATATGTCTAAAATGAGCTCACATGACCCATTTGAGCATTTAAAAACACAAATTATGGCAAAAGAAAAGGCCATAATTTGACTCCTGACCACTAAAAGTCTGGAATCGCCTCAATTTCCTTGCATGTAGGTGGCGTGCTACATAACAATGCAAAGTTCTCAATGAAGGCTACAACTTTACTTTAAACCTCACCTTAATCGAAGGTCTACACACAAAGTTATGGGCCACCAAAGTTGTGAGAGTCCCAATTTTGGGTATTTCAAGACTCTCACTTGGGAATCTTGGGACAAAATGACATTTGGGTGTTGGCCCCATGGCTAGGCACATAAAATACTTTAAGGGGGAAGGTGTTGGCTTCCCCTAAGCCCGAGCCATGGTGAGTTTTGTGAGTCCGTGTTTGCCCATGGCTCGTCTGTGCACCAAAAGTGTTCCAATTACACACTAACCAACTTATTGTTTGGTTTGTGCAGATTTGTGTGAGTAATTGACTTGCTTGTCAATCTTCCTAGTCCCCATCCCAAAACTCCAACACGCCCCTCTACCCCCGAAGTGTTACAAACGAAGGAACGCGCCCAACTCCTTTTCCTTCCATTGTTGTCACCTTTGGATTCACAGTTAAGTCCATCAAGGAGCTTGGGGGTGCATCAAATAGCATGACTCAATCAAATTGTCACATATCAAGATGATTATTTCTTGAAGTATCTAAGTTTCCACACTCAACTAGCAAATGACGTCAGCCCTTAGTTAAACAAATGTTTTTGGCATAAAAAATAGAATGAGTGCCTTTTGTAAACTATGTTTTAGATGAACAAGTCCCCTCTAAACGACAAAGATAATAATTTACAAGGTATGTTTCAAAAAAATTCAAATCAATATATCCATGGCTACCAGACCATGTAGCCTACTCTTTAATGCAAAGAAAACCAATACATTAGCATGAATAAGTTGAAGCCATAGAAACAGAATATGACTAAATTTGTAACAAATTAAACCTTTTTAAACATCAAATTTCATTAATATTTTGATGGGAATAATCCTTTAATTGCTTCAATCATAACTGAACTCAAACACAAAGATAATAGTTTTTAAATACTACAATTTTTTCAATATTCAACAATGTAAATCAATTTGAAAAGGATTGAGTAGGACAAAAGGACAAAGACATTGGGAAATGGGACTCACCATTGTTGCAAGTACTCCTTCTGACAATAATATGATAATCGCAAAAAAATATGCATGCAGTTGCATAGACCAACAAGTGATACCATTTTATTGGCAACGATGCATTATCAATCAACAACACTTATAGAAATATAGGGAAGGAAGCAACAATATCAATTTAGGCAACATCAAAAGACTTGTATCAAGAAGATGACAACGAAGTTGGATTGCACAATCGTTTCAAGAAAGAAGTTCTTTACCTACTAAAATGTTAAATTCAAAGGACAAAGAGAAAGGAAGAAAGTTGAAGAAATACTTTAGCCATTATCAAAGAATCGATATTGTTGTCGCCCATCCCATACCAAATAAGTCTTGTAAATGTTGTTGTTAGGAGACACATACCCATCACCAATTGCAATCCAATTGATCTAGCAACACATTAGTATGAACTATGAACATCCAAGAACTCATAACTACACTTAGCAAAAATGGTGTACATACCACCTTTAGCTCCTTACACTCTTTCAAGTTTCCCTAAACATGGTTATAACCTTGCACACTTAAAGGTTCCATCTACAATCTACAAATGTAAGAAGAAGGTTCAATTTTGTAAAAGAGCTAGAAAATTGCAATGTTGCGCATTCAAGTGAATCTATCTCAGGACACGTTGTTGCACTTGTTGCCTAACTACTTGCAAGCATGTGGTTTAATTTGCAATATTTACCAAAATCACAAGTCATTGTTGCCTTTCAATGCGTCATATTGGTATGCATCGTGTGTGGTGGTGGGAAGAAGTCTTTGAAGTGTGAGAATGAACAGATATTTGCTAACAGTTTTCCTCATCTTCTTCCTCCTCCTCATGACCAATGGCTTGATGGCATAGATCCACCCTGGAAACATTACAAGTTAGAGAGTCCAATCTTGAAACACCAATACCAAATTGTCAATATAGCCTAGTGGAATCCATGTAGGCAAAATATATGAATGAGTATTTTGAGATAAAAAATGTCCACTTTCATTGGGGGCAAAAAAGAGGCAGTAGCAAAAAGAAACAAATAAAAGAAACATAGTGAGGAAAACAATGTTAGGTGCCGCTACATACCCCTTCAAACAAAATTTAAATCAGTTCACCTTAAAATTTAATGAAAATTACACTACAATTTGGCAACAACTTGGGTACTAAATGTTATCTTGAATACAAGTTTCTTCCAGATACTATGCTTACAAATATTCAAAAAATTATAGTCAAGTGTTTTTGCATAGATTTTAAAACATCTTTTGCTAGTATTTGGAATTGACTACATTAATATGCATTTTTCTTACAAACCCCATTAGGAGCATTTGAGGGCTCTAAACTAATGGCCCACAAAACCATCTGCCCATGATTGCCACAACAACAAGTAGCTTATTATAACTTGTATTTAGGTGGGTTAGATTAATGTTGTTCCAACATGCTTTAACACCTGGTACATAAGGAGGCTTGGTAAAAACATGTGTGTTTAGTTTTAATTCTAAGCCATATGGAACAATAGAAAGTCTTGGCACAAAAGTAGTTACAACTTACTGGTGTTTAAGTGGGCTAAACTTATGTTATTCCAACATGTTAGAGCATTTCATATAGAAACAGGCATGGTAAAAATCTATGTTTGTGGTTTTAATTTTAAACCATATGGAACCATATTGAGAGGACTTGTATAAGAATAAGGTAGAGGTGGGACAAGTTTTATCCAAGCTTTGGACCATGAAAACAAAAATATTCTTGGGAGGGACATGTTTACATCTTAAGGAAACAAGTTGAAGGAATGGCCACTTCACACCCAAGGCACTCACAACAAAAACTGAAAAGTCTAAGGTTCCTTATTTTATGAAGTCTTGTTTTTACTAAATATGTACAGAAAATGGAAGTGATGGAGATTTCAATCGGTACCAAGTGTAAAAATTGTGTGAAAACTTTTTCAGACAATGGAAATTTGAAAAAAGTCTTAATACACAATAATAACACATCCTAATTATTAATCAATCACAAGATTTCATAATATGGTTCACCCAAATACACCTATATGTGGATAAACTTCCTAGTTTTATCCCTAGTAGGATTTCCTTTAAGAGTAGGTATTTCTAACAATCTTTTATGCATTTTTAATAAATTGTCACTATTGGCAGCTTGTGAGGCAACTTTCTGTCCCTTTACTCCCAGTTCCATGAGGTGATTATACTCAGAGGTACATATGTTATCAATGAAGGAAAAAATGTAAAGTATATCTCTAGATGTTAAATTGCGTTTGTAATTGAAACCAAATAACTTGCCTCCTTTGCATCATTTATGATTTGGAATTGATAGATATATTTTCTAAATTCAAAAATTCCACATCCTAAAACTTTATATTAAATTGTCATTCACTTAAACCAACTTTTAAAGATTCAACACCATGTTCAACTTAACAATAAACCTCTAGTCACTTAAAATATTATTCCTATCACATACGTTATCCAAATCTAGCTTGTCTTAGCTCATTAGAAAGCTAGCTACAAGGAACATGTACCTACCAAATTCCAAGCTCTGCACCCAAATCAGTAAAAAATTGTGCTACAAAACCCAAAAGGGTTTCACGAAAGTAGAAAGTTCAACTTGGCAATAAACCTCTAATCACTCAAAATATTATTCTTATCACATATGTTATCCAAATATAGCTTGCTTTAGTTCATTAAAAATATAGCTACAAGGCACATGTGCCTACCAAATTTCAAGTTCTTCACTTAAATCAATAGAAAGTTGTATTACAAAACTTGAGAGGGTTTCACGAAGGTAGAAAATACAACTTAACAATAGACTTGTAGTCACTTAAAATATTGTTCCTATCACATATGTTATCCAAATCTAACTTGCTTTAGTTCATTAAAAATATAGCTATAAGGTGCATGTGCCTACCAAATTCCAAGCTTTGCACCCAAATCAATAAAAAGTTATGTTACAAAACCCGAGAGGGTTTCACAAAGGTAGAAAATACAACTTGGCAACAGACCTGTAGTCACTTAAAATATTTTTCCTATCACATATGTTATCCTAATCTAGCTTGCCTTATCTCATTATAAAGTTAACTACAAATCGCATTGCCTTACCAAATTCCAAGCTTTGCACTCAAATCAGTAAAAAGTTATGCTACCAAACCCAATAAGGTTTATGAAATTTCTCTGAGATTTCAAGCTCCCAAAACTATCCCTCCTCACTCCATTCTTTCAAAAGTACCATAATCATCCAATCTATTTTCTCTCTTTCCACCATCTACTAAAACTAATCATTCTTCTCCTCCCAAGGAAAGTTGTAGGAACAAGTTTTCTCAAGATTCAAGTTGAAAGTTATGTTTGGAAAAAAGAGCCAAATGACCTGAATTCGTGTTTCTAAAGAGAAGGAAAAAGAAGGAGGTGAAAAAAGACCCCAACTCGATGGCCTATGGAAGGTTCCAATGCTTGGAGGCTAATGCAAGGTTTTAATGTTTAGTGGCTTTTGAAAGGTTCCAATGTTTGGTGGTCTTCGAAAGGTTCCAATGAGAAACATCCTTTTCACCTCTTCTCATTCCCCCCCCCAACAATTTTACTTGAACCTTTTTTTTTCCATTAATTTTAAGGTTTTATTTTTACCATG
>Ga0209208_10010470_pt1 | contig 12022 bp, 10 predicted proteins | sample S1TSphfallax_3_FD_187694 | JGI IMG/M metagenome (GOLD analysis project Ga0209208, IMG submission 187694) | Host-associated microbial communities from peat moss isolated from Minnesota, USA - S1T2_Fd - Sphagnum fallax MG (SPAdes) (version 2) | ecosystem: Host-associated > Plants > Peat moss >...
TCATTGAATTGTGGATGTGTATCTGATTTGTGTTCAGCGCATGCAATTGACAACTGTGTCAAGAGCAATGCAAAACTCCAGCAACTGTCACAATACAACAGACTTTCAGGTGGGCAGTGTTGGCAACCTTTCTTCTGGCCTCAGCTCATCTGATAGTGAATCTGATCATGACTGCCAGCGTACACCAAAAGACCTTTACCAGCATTTTGATTGACAAAGGAATCAAATTGTGAGGGCTGTCGAAAATTGAGGGCAATGAGGGCAGCAGCAGCAGCAAGCTAGAGAGTCCATGAGAGAGATATAGAGGGTCTGTTCAAGGAGTTGGAACAGTTGCTCTCTCAGTGTTGGTCTAGAACATACTGTACAAACTCTCATGGTGAGGAGGGTGAGTGGAGAGAGAGATTTAGGATGGGGTGAAAGCTCAGGGAAGGTGTTCAAGATTTTCCTGAGCTTGGATGCATGGCACACGTCCAGCACTTTTGGTTTAGTTAAGTTTCGGAACAAATGTAGGAATGAAAACATGAATGCAAAAAGTGCGCTTCTGGTTTAGCCAAAGCTGTTTTGGAATGACTGTAGGAATGTCAAAACAAAAAATGCAAATAGTAGTTACTAAAACTTGGTAGCTCTGTGAAATAGAAATGCAACTTTTGTGTATGAAAAGTTGTGAAATGAGATTCCTATGACACTTTATACCTTTTTGTGGAGCTTGTCTTGCCAGAGTGAAACAGGTTTTGTATTCAAGAAAGGTATTTATATTCTGCTCCTTGATGTGTTTGTATTTGTACTGCTTTCTACCAAATGTTTGCTGTTGCTGTTATTTTGTTCCTTGCCAACTCATACGTACATGAGTATGCAGATACTGCAGATGGGTATTCCTATTTCTGTCATGACCATTGTCCAAGCTTTTTCACAACACCTGAGCAATAGCACTTCCACCTGGTAAGAGCATCTCCCACTCACAGCAGAAAAGTGATCTGTACACTTGCTATGTGAACAAAAAAATAAACATAGTTTTATCATTTCAATCTCTTCTTTATAGTTTATGCATGAATGTCCCTTAGTACACTTCAAACAACTCCACAATCTTACAATGTGGTACTCATTGTAAGATCTAAAAAGAATATGTAGCAGAAACAATGAACTGAAATAAATGATCAATGGTTAGTTGAAATTCATAATGCTCTAGAAAACAAACTGGAATTATAAGAGGACTAGTGTTGAAGAGAGTATGCATGATGAGAATACCGACATCAGATTATAATAGAAATTTAGAGGGGGCTCAAAAACTAACTTAATGCAACATCTAAACACAAAACGAACAGTAGAGATCACCCAAAAAGCATTGCCAACTATGCAGCACAAGTGAATGCCATGTGCAACATGGACAAACATGGAGCAAATAACCATGAAGAACAATAGAGATCGACAAAAAACACCTAGCCAACCATACAAAGTATGTCAATCACATATGCAACATGAACAAACAAGTAAATAACCATGAAGTAGAACTCAACAAGAAAATACACCCTGCTATACAAAGTAAGAAGTCAATCCATATGCACAGTCGAGTTGAATAACTACGTCAAGAATCATCTCCCCAAATGAAAGAAACAATCCAAGCAGAGATCCTAATGCTTGCTTTAAAGGACTTTTATATATAACAAACAATCCGGAGACAAAACCTGGAAAACCAGATAGACTGCCTAGCGTTAGCTAACTGAAAAAAAAAAGCTCACAAACAACCACTTTCAGATTCCAAGGATCCCTTTCAAGCCTCAGTGAATGAAGTTTGATACACTTCAGTCTTCCTCCTGAACAATACTATGTGGCACAGATAGCTCACACATTGGGATATACCGTATACCTACACTACAGAAGTCCTAAGAAGCCCCATTAAATGGGCACACATACTGTTTAACTCAACATTACAAGGACCACAAAGTCACTCTGCATTTGCTTTGCAGGGTCTGACATCTCAGTCAAGCAAGGGAAGAAGACAAATGAAATTGTACAAGCTTGGAGAGGATAGGAGTACCTATATCTGCCTGCAGTTAAGGAATCTATAACTTCTAACCACAACCCAATGCAGTCCACACAGAACTAAATATAATTTATTAATTGAGACATTGCAATAACTAGCAGATGACACTCGTTTATGTACCAGCCAGAAGTCACATGGCAAAATTTTCCAACATAAACTAGAAGTCTAGTCTGCCTGTGGCTCAGCCTTTTTTATAACAGACACGTATGATGTTGGAAATACAAGGTGAGATCAGGGGGATATATAACTTGTAGTATTACACTTCTGCAATTGCACAAATACAAAAAAACATCAGCAACCCAACCACATGCAAAAGGCTAGTCAGTCTTATAAGAAACTTCCAGGAATGCATTCCCACATAAACATAATCAACTGCAACTGAATGGTGGAGTCAGTGGTGGCAGGGAGGGAAGTGCCTGGAGAGTGAATTTGCAACTGCTCCTCAGCCCAGGAGACGAGCTCATCACCATTCCACCACCAGCCTTACTTGGCCCCTGCTCCAGGGAACCACCTTGTCGTGGTGGGTTCACCCGCTTCTGATTTGGGGACCCGGACTTGGTGATGGTGGTCTGGAGTGGAGAAGCGACTTCTGGGCATCTCAAGGAATCATGGATGTCATCATCTTCTCCACTTGAATTGATTGACAGAGCATTGTGTTTCCCACCTTGTGAGTGCTCCTGTGACAGATGGGTTGAAGCCAAAGATTGATTCTGGTTGCATCTATCCTGCTGAGTCTTGAAATTCAATGGGGACCGAGCAGCTGGCTGTCTAAATCTGGGTGGTGACCTTCTCAGCAGCTTGCCCAGACTATGATTGTGTCTGGTGGCAGAAGACCCACCATTACATGAGGGATCAATTAACTGTGAACTAAAACAGGGAGAGAATCCAGACCTATCTAAGGTTGTGACAGAGGTTGGTGTGGGCCGAGGTGGGGCCATTGGCAGTGGTGTCAGGGTGCAAATGTCAGCAAGGCCTTCCCATTGAGGAGAAAGATGGCCAATCCTTGAGAGATTCATGGTAGTCATAGGGGATTCACCCCCTCCACTCATTGAGAGTTCCATTGCACCTTGTGAGTAAGCAGCCAATTGAAATCCATCTAATGTATTTGAGAACCAGGTTGGAAACTTGGATGGCCTTGATCCAGCCTGATGCAGTAAGGGAGAACTGCAATGCTCATCATGAGGAGCACGCTTCCTGCTTGCTGATCTCAGCCCCATCCTGCACAAAAACATTGTGTCCCCAATGGTGATCTGTTAGATAGTTGTGGGAAATTCAAATAGGAATAGCAGCAATCCATCAAAATGGGGGAATCCAATTTGGCCAAAGGATACCCTAAACTTCCAACTTTGGCCAAAGCAAGGGTTTCCAGAGCAAACAGTTTCAAGGGCTCAAAATGTGACGTGTATCTCTAACAATGGACATTACTGCACACATTTACTGCAATTCTGGAAGCTTACAAACAGGAATAGATTAATTCCTTGCAAGTTCATACCCATCATTCTCAAAGGATGGAGTTATTGGAGAAATATTTTTGTTCCCACTGGACCGGAACTGTTCTGATTTGCCACTCATTCTATTCAGCAACTCAATTGGGTCATCTGCTTGAGGCTCCTCCTGCATAGTGAAAACCTGGTTTCCATCCTTTTCTTCTTCTTCTCTGGATCCTGCAGAAAAGACATGCAATGCCATGAAATGTAAGATACTCATCACATTCTGGTGCTTGTGCATCAAGACAACTGTAGGTAGAATCTATGCCTTGTCCTCAGCTCCATAATTGAATCTGTTGGATAATCCCCAAGATTTTGACTAATACACAAGGACAATCTGGACCTCTTGGAACATGCCCATCAGAGCTCTTGTATGCATCTCTGAGAGAATATCCATATTTGACAGTTAGATCCAATTTGTATCTCATTGAGCTTGGACAGTGAACATTCATAAATATGTCCCACTAAATACCATAGTCTGGAAGGATGCCTTTGACAATGTAGACTGCTCAAATCCTACAACATGGTCTAGATGAGGTCCCCTAAATGAACGGATATCAGAACCTTGTTACAAAGAACAAGAAACTGGCCATTCAACATTTTTGTTTCTCTGAATCACTCAGATGCAATGAAGCATTCATTCCCTAAAAACTGACAAATCATGCCTGTCACTGCTGAATGGAACTCCTTAGGGTCACAGAAAGCTTTCATGCATCACAGAGCTCTAATGTGGTCACAGCAAAGCACAAGACTATATTTCTCAAAACTAGTGCATTTCAGTTGAACAGTACAGTCTTGGATCTGGCACACAGACCCCATAGACCTGCAGTGCCACCAAATCTTCTTGTTATGATATTTGCAAAACGTGCATTTACTTACCACTCATACAAAGGCAGTTGCAAGGGCAGGACACTGACATAGCAAACAGTTCCATAGCACTATTCCTAGTATTGAGTACTGAGGAACTAACCACAAGCAGATTGAATAATAGTCTTGCAAAATGCAATCATGATGTGGTACAGATACTTTTTACAATGTGGGGAAAAGGTAGAAATGAAAGACATTACCTTCTTTTCTGCCATACATGTTCTTGCAACCTTCACAACGACAGCCCTCTGAGCAGCCCACACCTGCCTGCACAACCAGATCCACTGGTGCTTCTGTCAAATTCAATTATCTCTGACGTCTAAAATTATGCACAATAGCACCAGCAAGAGAACATGAAGCAGACAGAAAGAGAACTTGCATGAGAAGTTTGTTCAATGTCTTTGATTACTAGCTGTTGGAAACATTGATACATACTGAGTACCCTGTTTGCTTACTCTTAAGGAACTAGCCTCACAAGCCTGGACTAATGCTGTGCCAGAATGAGCTTATAGGATGCTGTAACAGAATAGATGCCAGAGAGGTAACCAACAATGCTGCACAGCCCCTACAGAGAGAATGTTCTGAGTTGACTAAAATAAATGCAGGAATGAGCTGCAGCAAGGAACAGACACAACACTAGGGTCAGTGTGGCCAAACAGACATCTACCTGATAGCACTCACAGTACTTTTTAAGGCAAAGAGATTTCTTGCAGTTACAACCACGCTTGTGTCTGGCTGATGCTGGTGTATCCATAGAATCCTCCTACAAAACCCCACAACTGCATCAAGGTCTGCTACTTTTGAAAATAGGTCAGTTGTGTAAGGAAAGAAATGAGCAATTGGCACATGTTCATTCAATGTGTAAGGAAATAAACCAGGATTCAGATGGAGAATGTGAATCGTATAAGACAGTTTACCCCAGGTGTTGGGGACGTCTCAGCAGCCTGAACTATCTTTGGGGCAAATGCAAGTGGATTGCGTGATTCAATCTGCTGCCTGGTGTTGAGAACTGTTTCCTCAAATTCCGGCTTGTTGAGACATTCACGGCATGCACAGGAGCCCACACAGTATATGCCAGCAGCAAAACATTCACAATATCTGTCACACAGTTCAATATCAAAAGCAAAATCAGTACACCATCCCAAATCCCAAATATAACCATAATTGATCCAGAAACTGCAATGATGGTCTCTCATTGAGCTTGAACTTTTGTGCAACATGGGGTGAATATACTGGTACAAGATGGCATGGGTCAAAAAAGACAACATAGTTCATACTAGCTATTTAAAGGGCATGTTGGCAACACAACAAAGTATTCATTTCACATGATAACATATTCAAATATGCCACAACAGAGCCAGACCATAGAGATCACACTGAATCTGAAAACCTGACAGAGAGCTTCCTTTCTTACCAGGAGGAGTCCACAACTTGACTGCATCAGTGCAACTATCAACATATGACTCTGTAAGTGTAATACACCTCATTATGCAGAGCATTGCATGCTGGAATGATGGACTTGTATGTCGACATCAGATGTCTACAATCCAGACTTCAATGAGTGAATCCTACTGGTCCTTCAGAGGTTACTTTCCGTGCTTAATGTGCTTCAGAAAACCAAGACAAGAAAAGAAAGCTGGTGTTTAGCAAGCTCACAATTTTAAGCACTTGGACTTCTTGCAGTTACAGCGTTTGCAGCCTTCTCCAGACTTATCTCCTGAAGCTACTGTTGATTTCCGCCTGCACAAATCAATTATTGCGTGACCTCCAACTCTTGCCAAGCACTGAATCAAGATAGCTGCTTACAACCTACATGAACTATTAGCAGTGACATGCCAAGGGTAATCAACCAGTGATAGGCAATTCCCCTCCAGGCAATTATGCAAAAGAAGGCAGGTGATCCTTTTCTTGAAGTTGTAAAGGTTCAGTGGCTTGTCTCAATAAAATCAAGACTTACCTCCGTTTCTTAAAGCTTTGTGGACTGTCCAGAAACTCTTCTGGAGTTTCCACCTCACTCTGATGGAAAAGGTCAGTCTGCTGTTCTTGCAATCCTGTCTGCCCAATTATACTCCTGCAGCCAGCCATAGCATCTCCACCTGTGACTGATAGGCTGCCTTCTGGTGGTCCATAACTCTCATGATCCAGGGACGGGAAGTCCAAAGTGTCAACCTTTAGACTATTATTGCCCAGCAAAGATTCTGAAAACTGTTTCCCTGTTTGGCTCCTTTGCGATGATGATGCCACTCCAGAACCAAAACTCTGACTTGCAATCACAGGGGTACCCTCATTTCCCATCCCTACTTGGGCACACACATCAGATTGATCACCCTTGAGACTTGCAGACTTCAATGGTTCAACTCCCAAAATTGATGCCAAGGTTCCCTCTGAGTTTCCAACTCTAGTTGAATGAAAGTCCCGCTTGAAAGAAATGCTACTAGTAAGGCTGTTAAGGTGAAGGCCAATTCCAGAAGGCATCACCAGAGGATTACAACCTTGGTTGCTAGACTCATTGAATGTATGATTTCCTCCTTCACATTTGCTGAGATCTTGAGTTCTGCAAACAGGTGCACCTGAGCAACCTGAAACAGAAGAAGGTTCCAACCCTGCTGTATTGCAGCAACCAGAGACTTGCAACAGGCCAGATGCAGCGCCAGCACTACCATTGCAACCAAGGCCCACTGTTCCTGCACCATTGGAAAGACCATTAGTTACTGTACATCTTTCCAATTATTATGTGACTACAAAACCAGCAGAAACCAAGATATTGTGCTGATGCCAGTATGGAGACAAAGCTGTTCACTAACAGTAGTTTGAAGGTCCAACCCACATGGGGCACATCAGGGAGCAACATCAGCAACATCACTCTCAAGAGAGCAAAAATACCTGTAGCAGGTGCACTAGAATTGAACATTGCCTGTGAGCACTCCTTTGCATTCAGCAGATCACTCATAGACATTGAGAATCCACTCATGGTCGCATCCACTGCTGCAGATGCTCTCTCACAGGAAACCACAGCAGAAGCACTGGTGACTGATGGAGAAACATCTGCAATACTCTGCCTGCGTCGTACTGATCTCCTGCCTGTATCCAAATTCTTTCCTCTTGCTACAGATGTGTCAAAATCTAAGCATCGCCTTCGAAATCCTCGGTGCTGCCCAGATGGATTGACCTGCACGTCCATACATTATTTCTGATCAAGAACTTCTGTGTCCATAGGAGACTTTCAACATGCCCTGACCAAGCTCTCATCTATTTGGCAGGGCAACAGATCCACAACAAACATGTCCCATGACTTTTAAGTCATAAAGGTGTTGCCTTGGATGATTATCAGACATTAGAAGTAAACTAACAGCCAGAAAAGAATAATGAACACAGACTTGTCAATTTCTTAGAGGCCTCCATACTACAGGTAATCAATACAGGCATTCTAAGATGCATTGTTTCAATTGCAAATGGATCCATTTGAGGCCATCCATCATACCGTGTGAGACAGCACCATTGATTGATCTTGTAGAACAGACCCCTCATTAGCCAGCTGAGTGTTCATGTCCACATTGACATCTTCACAAAAATCATCCTTAAGAGCTGTTGGATACTCGGATGTTCTGCATGCAGATACCCTAGAGCCTTCCAGTGAGTCCTCAGACCAATCATCCTCTCTGTCTTGGGGCTCAAAGTCTTGATCCCCAGCCAAGAGGTATGCCATCGCTGTGGTGTGCTGATCAAGTTCAGCCTCCCCACCATGTCTAACACTCAGATGATGATCACAATATCCAGAGTCCAAGGCAGAGCTTCTCTTCAATCCTCCATCACAACTCTCTGAAACTTGATCATTGATGACCACTGACACAGAATCAACCATCTCTGGAGGGAAGTCTTGTAAGAATTTGGCCCTGAGGGAAGCTTCAGCTTGTTCCTCATACATCCACAACCTAGCTGAATGATCCTCATTGAACTCTGCAACTTTCTCAAACTTAGGCACTGCAGCATCTTGTGGACTTGCTTTCACAACTTGCCGAATGTTTGCAAACTGCGACTTGATCTCACGTTCTGAAACCACAACTCTGGAACAGACAGAAGGAAAACAGAACAGTCAATATAAGAGTTTGCACACTAGTTTCCAAGTACATATCCTCTTGAGCAATGAGCTAATTTAGTAGAGGTATGGATGCTGTCATGCCACCAAGCACAACCAAATCACCAAAGCCTATGAACATGGGGCATCAGTCTGGTAAGCCTGCAGACAACTGGACAAATCTGTCAAAAATGTACTGGAGATGAATCAGCCACAAGTCCTGCAGTGCATCCGAAAAAAGATTCAATCACCACTCTCCTGCTTACTTACCTCTTTAATGAACTAGATGAAGCCCTCTGGGTGCTGCGAGGAGATGCAAATATGCGTGGTTCAGGTGGGAAGGTTAGCTCATTGTAGGTATGTGCAACATGTACAGCTTTCAGTGGCTTGATTGGAGATAAATTGCACAGGTATTTGAAGAGAGGAGACTCCTGCAACACCAAAATCATTTCCTTCCAATGTTAGACCATCATGGCTCATAATGTGAGCTCCCTTTTTGACCCCTGCTGCAGAATTCAGGACCCTAAAAGAGACAATCACATCATTCAAGGATGGATTGAGGCTCACTGCTGGTCCATCAACACCACAGCCATGCAGAGAGAAAAATTGTCAATCTATCAGGCCTAATTACTAATCCTGCTGACTACCATTAAGAGAAAAGAACTGTAATAGCACAGTTCCAAAATGCAATCAGCAGCAAGCTGCTACGGAACCTAATGCTCAACAGCACTCAGGTCTTCGAATGTTGATGAGCAGATGAATTGATGGACACTTGGTGCAAAGCAGAGTTCCAGTGTTTCAGTTTCCTCCTACTGCCATGAACGTTCCTCCCAGAACATATCAGCTGGACCTCATCTCATTATGATCGTGGGCATAGATCAGCAAGATCGTTAGCCGACGACACTCAATCCTTGATGTCACAAGCAAGCCACGGACTTCAGTGACACTTCTCGTGAAATGCAAACACATACCTGATGATTTGATGCAGCTATAGGATCGCGTCTATCGGGTGAGCCAATGTCTTTCGCTCCATCCACTTCTTTGCTTTTCTCTCCTCCACATCTTCTGCCGCCTCCTCTCGTCACCATTTTTTGTTGTTGATTGCCCTGAGCAACGAGAGATGCTCAAAGCCCTATGCATTTGCATTACAACATATCAGGCCATAGAAGCAGCAGCAGCAGCATTGGTCCCGATGAAGTCTAGTTCGCCTGTCTCGTTCTTGCAGGAGTGTTGGCATACCGACTACTACAACAAAAATTCACTCCTGCTACAAAAAAACGTCTAGCTGCAGCAACGTCGAGAGCTTAAGAGAAGCAGCATTTCCAATTACCGTATCATGATAGTCACCAAACCGAAAAAATGCATTACAATAGTCACAGCAGGAAGGCGATAAAGAGACAGAGATGAAAGAAGAAGAAAGAACTGCAGAGGTACAAGAATCAACTTCCTTAAGAAAGTAGTCAATGATAGGATGTGAATCGGGAAGAAGAGACCGAGAGAGAGAGAGAGAGAGAGAGAGAGAGAGAGCGATGAGAGAGCTTTAGGCAGTCAATGAATCGCAGCAGGAAAAGCTATTCGTGGAAGCACAAATTTAGGATGGGAGAATAGGGAGGGAAGGGAGGCTGCCCAAAGAGCAGACAAAAGAGCAGAAGAAAGAGAGCGCGCTTGGTGAGCGGGAAGGAAGAGATGGACCGCGGTCGTTGTCAGAGGGGAGGCACTACTACTACCTACCGCGGTTCGGAAAGAGGCCGCGCGGGAAAGGGAGGCTGGTCTGACCGCTGTTCAATCAGGCCGCCGCGCGGCTGCTGCCCATTGTCTACTCCCGCGCGGCAACCCTGCATGGTCTGGCTCTGTGTGTGTGGGTGTGTGTGTGTGCGCTTTTCTTTTTCTTTTTTTCCTTTCTTTCTTTGTAAAGAATAAGTAGCCCACAGAAGAAGGGAAGGGAAGGGGAAGGGAAGGGGGAGTTTTCCGATTTTTTAATTTATTGAACTAAGACTTGTCTTTCTGTAACGGGGTGGATACCAGTGCGGCCTTTGTTCCTAGGATGGGGAAAAAAACTGGAACGAATTTGAAGCACCCTCGCCCCCCCCTCTCTCCCCCCATCTCCGCCTACTACTTTCAATATTTTGAAAGAATCCGTAGGTTTTGTTTGTGGGGCCCTACTTTAGTCCAAATTCATCCTCGTACTCTTTTTGGACATGTAAATTCATCCTCATGTTCTACTCCTTTCGGACATGTAAATTCATCCTCATGGTCTACTCTTTTAGACATGTATTTCATCCTTGTCATCTACTCTTTTAGACATGTATTTCATCCTTGTCATCTACTCTTTTGGACATGTAAATTCATCCTCATGTTCTACTCCTTTCGGACATGTAAATTCATCCTCATGTTCTACTCCTTTCGGACATGTATTTCATCCTTGTCATCTACTCTTTTTGGAGATGTAAATTCATCCTCATGTTCTACTCCTTTTGGACATGTAAATTCATCCTCGTGGTCTACTCCTTTTGGACATGTAAATTCATCCTCGTGGTCTACTCCTTTTGGACATGTGCATTCATCCTTGTGGTCTACTCCTTTCGGACATGTACATTCATCCTCGTGGGGTCTACTCTTTTTTGACATGTAAATTCATCCTAGTGGCCTAATCTTTTTGGACATGAATTATCTAGTGGTCTACTCCTTTTGGACCAAATTCATCCTTGTGGTTTGGACTACATTCATCCTATTAGTCTAACTACTTAGGATTAAAAAATCCTCCCAGTGCTTTAATCTTTTTGGAAAAAAGTTCATCCTAGTGGTCTGATTGTTTTGGACAAAATTGCATCTTAGTAGTCTAATCTGTTTTGACATAAATTCATCCTAGTGGTCTCCTTTTTGGCACAAATATCATCCTATTTGTCCATTCTTTTAGAAAAAAATCATCATAGAGGATTAAATCTTTGAATTGTTAATTCCATTTTTATTTTTATTTATTTTTGGATATCATTATTATAGATTCACAAAACTAATGTTATTGCATTTCATCAACTAAATTAGGAAATGAAAGTGTAGATATTAAAAATTGGCAAGGGACTCCACAACTATCTATAATATGGCAATTGTTTGATTTGTGGAAAAAGAAAAAGAAATCAATTTATGTTTAGGGATGGCATTCATGAGTTTGTATGAAAAAAAGACTCGTGAAAATAGAAGTCATTTATTATGAATTTAAAATTCTTGCAATTGCTTAACTTCCTAATGCAACTAATACCGAAATAACTTGTTGCAATTTGTCAACCTAAATTTTGGCTTATTAGTTTCTAGTTGATTTGTCTCCACTCCATTATCAAAATTGGAACCATTTGATTTGCCGCTTGTTGTCTCATCAATTGTGAATGTGAAGGTGGTGGGGGGATAATTGTCATGGATGCTTGCGTATAACAAATGTCGTTATGTTTGTCCATATATTATTGAGTAAAGAACTTAGTGCCAATCTTTGGGTCATTCTTAACGAAATTGACAATGTTCATATTGGTGCCATTGCATTGTTTGAGGTGGTGTTACATT
>Ga0209208_10010471_pt1 | contig 12021 bp, 9 predicted proteins | sample S1TSphfallax_3_FD_187694 | JGI IMG/M metagenome (GOLD analysis project Ga0209208, IMG submission 187694) | Host-associated microbial communities from peat moss isolated from Minnesota, USA - S1T2_Fd - Sphagnum fallax MG (SPAdes) (version 2) | ecosystem: Host-associated > Plants > Peat moss >...
AGCCTTCATGCTCATTCAGTAGCAGCCGCCATGCATTCCCTCCTGTATAATATCTCACACACACCCAGAGAGAGATCTCCCCATGCACCCCCATGCAACAGTAATGGAGAGATAGCCGTAGCAAAAAGAAACGGCTAATAAAGTAAACATAAACCCCAAGATCAAGAAGTGTTCACACTGGTGTGGCGACCTAATTTCGTGTTACACCTAAACATCACCAAAATCAGAAGCATCATGCATATGGGTGCAAACAGGCTAATAGGAGCCACTAGTACCCTTAGATGATTGTTTTTGGGGAATATTCTTAGAATATTCTTGGAAAAAGATCTTCAAATTTAAAAAAAAATATATTCTTAGAATTGTTTACTATTTGGTTAAGGTTTGTGTTAAAATATTCCAAAAATATGTCATTTTCAAAATTCTCCAGATCCATTTACAAGTCCTTTTATTATTTTTGAAGGTCCAAATGTTAATGAAATAATTTCATATTTTGAAAATTACATAAGATATTAGATTTAATAATGTGTAAAAGTTTTAACTTATTTTCAAGTTAAAATTCTTTTAACAACTTTTTGGTGTAAAAAACACATAATTAAATAGTGGTTACGATTGCTTTTGGCTCCTATTAGCATGACTACACCCTATATGTTCATTTAAATCAAATGTTTCAGTTTGATCTGCCATTTCCACTTTGATTAACAATGTAAAGACTCTGGTTTTGAAATAAAACACTAAGGAATTTTGTAATATGTCCTTTAATGAGCTTCAAAACACAATGTAACTCTAAAATGCTTCATGCACAAATTGTGATAGACATAATATGACCTGTCATGAGCTTCCAAACGTCATGCAAATAGACTACACTTGGCAAATAGAACATGAACTTTGGAAGAGCTTTAGAATTTAGAACCTACATTATGCACAAACTTTAACAAGTAAAACAATGTGACTTTTGATGAGCTTAAAAACTCAAGCTTCCAAAATTCTTACAAATAGATTATGGCATACAAAAGAGGAGCTTTAAGGAGCTTGAAAACTCAAAACCCTAAAATACTTATGCACAAACTATGGCAACAAGAACCATGTGACCTATGATGAGCTTAAAAATTCAAAAACTTTCCAAAATTCATGCATATTATACCATGTAAAACATGAGTTTTGAGAAGCTTCAAAACTTAAAACCTTAAAATACTTATGCACAATTTGTGCTAGAAAATACAATGTGACTTGTGATGAGCTTAAGTATTCAGAAACCTTCCAAATTTCATGCAAGGGTACAATCATGGTTGGGGTACCACAACATGAACCATGAAGTACACAAGAGTATCTTGTGTCTTGAGTCCTGAATCGTAAGGCCAAATCATGTTTCGAAATGTGAAACAATGAAAGGATGCCATGTATGTTTAGTCATTTCAACCAAAAAGTGTTACAAATTTTGGATGTCCTTTTGAAGCATAAACCATAAAAGAACGTAAGACTCTAAGACATTTCCAAAATGCGAGTCTTTCATTTGGAGTGCCAAAGTCTTAGTAAAAACATTAAAAAATGTCATTGTTTTTAGATCCGCATCTCCTATACTTCCCGCTAAACCTTTGGAACGTAAAATATTTATTAATATAATTATTATAATTGTCCTTATTAATGTAACCCTTTTAATGAAAACAATTCAAGATTTTAATACTAATTCCAAAAAATCTAGGTTTTTATATTACCAAAATTTTATGCCATCATGTAGAACATACTTTATTTGTGGTTAAAATATGAATCAATTTGAACAAATATTGTTATTCCTATTGATACTTTTTCAATAAAATTGCGTAGTGGGACAACATTCCTAAAACATGTTCCAAGACATTTTAGGACATGTTTAAATCATCCAAATCACAAACAATCAAAACCATTTCAATCACAAAGAATGTAAGTATTAAATGAAAAAATAAATTCACCAAAATAAATGAATTGGTAAACATAGTGGTCATTCAAAGTAGTGTCATGTGAGTGATTTTGAGGTGAGACATTCCTTTTGTGTACTTTAATTATGATTGTGGCACATAAAAGATGAACTTTGAGGAGCTTGAAAATTCATAACCTTTGATACACTTTTGCAAATATTATATGGTAGAATATACCATGCTTGTGATGAATTTCAAAACTCATAAATCGTCCAAAATTCATGTAAACAAACAATGGTAGATAGAAGCTTTGAGACATACACAAGTAGACAAAAACTTTGACGCAAACAAAGGTAGATAGGAGCTTTGAGACACACAATTGGTAGACAAGAGCTTTGAGACATACACATGGAGACAAGAATTTTGAAACACATTGGTAGACATGAACTTTGAAACAAACACAGGTAAACAAAAGCTTTGAAACACATTAATATAATAGGAATTTGAGACATACATAGGTAGACAAGAACTTTGGGACATACACCAACAGACATGAATTTTGAAACACACTCGTAGACAAGAACTTTGAAATAGACACTGGCAGACAAGAGCTTTGAGGAATTTCCAAATGATTCAATAAACAAAAACTATGGTAGACAAAAAAATGTGACTTATGATGAACTTCAAAACTTAGAAACCTTCCCAAATTCTTGCAAAAAGATTGTGGTAGATAGAAGATGAGCTTTGAGGAACTTCAAAACTCAAAACCCTGAAAAACTTCACGCAAACAGACTTTGGCATAAAAAAAATATGGCCTTTAAAAAAATCCAAATGCAGTCTGGATCCAAGACATAAAAGATAAAAGGAGCATCAACATGCTTATTTAATACTAGTGCATAAAGGAGTTTGATTGTCACAAGTTGAAAAGAAACACCTCCATTGTGTATCCAACCCGTGTTTCAATATTTGTCCTTCGAAGAATTGAACCAACAATCACAAAAACATTAAAGGGACACAACAAACAATTATAGGTGGTTAACCAAGTTAAACATAAACACAAAAATCTGTCTTAAGTCCTAACATAAAGTAGGAAATTGTCACCAAAAGTAAAACTGAAGTGACGGAACTAAAATGATAGATGGGAAACATATTTCTAGTTTAAGGTTTTAGGATTTTAGGGTTAGGGAAAATGTGAAAAGTGAAACCCTATATGGATGAATGTGGTTGGATGAAAAAATATAAAGGATGAAAAGATTTGGATGAAATTTAATAATCGACCTATGTAGGTCTAAGTTGTCCCATCAAGGTTTCAGTAGGGTATTGATTTTTTTATATCAATACCCTACCAACAAGGTATTATGACAAGGTATGAAAATTTTAATACTAGGTTAGGTAGGTTGTAAGTCGGGTATTACTTGTAAATAGAATCAACAAGTAGTGTATTCAATATTTGAACCCAAACCTTGATTGATAATCGAGTCAATTTTAAATAACCAACCAACATTGGTTAGTACTAGCATTGGGCAAGTATTTAACTTACCACCGGGTATTTATTGAGTATCAAACATTATATATATATATATATATATATATATATATATGCAATTGAAGTTGACCTAAAATGGATATATGCAAAGGGTATCTCACAAAATCTAAACATGTATCCTTTTGATGCCCAATTTATATTTTGTGTTTAAGGCTTTTTGTTTGCATGTTTTTTTTCTCTATCTCCTTCACTTTTTCCATACTTCTTTTTGTTTTTACAACTTTCATTTCTATCAAAGCCTCGACAAAGCATCAAAGTTATGAATGCCCCCTACTAACTAGCAGATCTTTCAAAGGAATCATTTTTTGTCAAGGGAGCATGGTGAATCCAGATCCAATTGAAGAATTCTAAAATGGTAGGTGGTTTTGGAACTTCCTCTTTCAACAAACTTCTATTTGTTTGCATTTTGGGTGAAAATGTGAAAATGCACACTAGTTGTCAACATTGGAAGGAATTGTGAAAGAGCAACCAACTCTTGTTCTTATGCATCAATCACTTTGTATCCACTTGCAGTTTCTTTCCAAGGTGGGGGACGACAAAAATTTTCATCATATGTGATTCTTGTGTACTGTTAGTCATGTTGTACCCACTTGCGTTTTGTTTCCAAGGTGGGGCAAGATGGAGGTTTTTAGCATTTATGGCGACTGTTACTGGAACTTCTAGTAGCTTGTTTAGTCTTTTTTCGATTATGAAGCTTTTTTGTTCCAAGTTATAAGAGGTCTTTGGCATATGTGGTGATTATTATTAAATTTAGTAGCTTGTTTAGTCTTTTCTTGATTACAAAGTTTTTTTGTTCCAAATTGTTAAGAGGTTTTTGACATATGTGGTGATTGTTGCTAAAACTAGTAGCTCGTTTGTTCTTTGTTTAACTGCAAAGCTTCTTTGTTCCAAGTTACAAGTTGTTTTCAACATTTGTGCTAACTATTGTTAGAACTACTAACTTGTTTGGTCTTTGCTTGACTATGGAATTTCTTTGTTCGAATTTGCAAAAGTTTTTTGGCATTTGTGGTTATTACTATTAGAACTGATAGTTTTTTTAGTCTTTGCCTGATTACAAAGCTTCCAAAGTAGCCGTTGTTTTTGCAATTTTTCTAGGTGCGTTTTGGTGATATATACATCATCAAACACTTCAAAATCAATAATTCTTGGAATTTCTAGATGGTCATGGCAAGGAATTTACACATTGCCAATATTGTTATTGCCATAATTTGTAGAATTTGGAAGGACATCCTCATTAGAACTAATATTATGAATACTCATGGTGATCATGATAGGAGATGCAGTATAATCCATCAAAACTAGACAACTTAATAAGAAGCTAACATAAAAAAATATAGAAACTATGAACTGGTCATAGATTTACCTAAAGCCTAAATCAATAATTAGAAAACTTGTGAGAAGATGATAGGAGACATGACTTTAAATCTTTAAAAAAAACAAGATTAAGGTTTAGGGTTTAGAATTCCATGAAAGGAATAAACAAATAAACTTGTTCAATTGCTTTTTGCATCTTCAAGATCTCCCCAACATTCTTGATTTCAAATAGAATTTAAGAGAAGAAATGAGATAATCAAATAGCTTCATTGCATTATATGTTTGGTGATGCTTGGAAAAAGTTGTAGTAGTATACAATTTTAGTAAATGAAAAGACAACAAACAATAAACATAACAAAGTTGTTGATAATGGGGAACTTGAAAGCACTTCCCCTACCCTTGTTGCTTTATAAACACTACTTTGAGTATATTTGCCTATGGATTGGGAACATAACCAAATCATGAGATGTATCATATGTCCCAATGCTTATGTTGGTCTTGAAATCCAAGCTATGCGCACTAGGTGTAGAAAAGGTTTGATTGCATACCATGAGTCTAATGACAGTATAGTTATAAACAACATATTGATGTTCACAATTTTGCTTTAGTGAAGTTAGCAAAAGATCCCAAAATTGCCCCAATGAAAGTTTCGACACTTGATTAGGAGGCTAGTAAGAAGAAGGGTCATGTTTAGATCCATTTGTAATATTCGAGATTTTTTTTATTTAAAGTAAAATCAGAAAAGATGATGCAACACATGTGGGTTTCTTGGATGATTTTATGTTGATGGTGGTTAAAGGGCTCCTACCTTTGAGGCTTTTTGAGTCCATATGGCTTTAGAGGTTGTCATATAGGTTGTGTTTGCGAGTTGTTTTCCCATTAAGGAAGGTTTTTGCTGAATTTGTTTTACCTACCTTGGTAGGAAAAAACATGACCATGTATGTGCAACCAACATTGGCTAATTGTGTGTCTACCACTTGTACATTTGATCTATGGATGTCGAAAGGAATGCATGACATCTTTGCTATGGTTGTGAGCTTTATTTCCAACAATTGGGAGACAAAGCATGTCATTAATGGCCTCTTTGAAATGATCGACACATGTGGCATAACTATGGTTCCTAAATTGCAGGAGTTGTTGGACATGTTTATTCAAAAAAAATATTGCTTATGTAAAAGATAATGGTCTAATTTGCATACTTGTGCAAATGCTTTAAATTCTGTTGTATCTTGTAGTAACTTAGGGTTGTTGGAGCCATTTGATGGCTCTTTGTTTTGGCCATGCGCTCTCAAAGGTGTGCCAATATATTATTACATATGAAAAGGTGTGTACTTGTTTGAACTATGCATCTATAAAAGCTATTCAAGGTACCATTCAAAAATGTATTACATGGCCCAAAAAATCAAGCAAAGGCAAGTAAACATGGGATAGGGCTTGCATTTATTTTGGAATAAAGGCCAAAACTCTAAAAAACACCTATAAAGACACAATAAGGGTTTATTTGTATTTGTTGTTTTGATTTTTGATTTTGGTTCATAGAAATGTTTTTTGTGTGGTTGAAAGGTAGTTTGATTTTATTTGTTGTTCATTGCAAGTTTGCAAGCCTTGTATTGATATTTCAAGATGCTTTGTTTTTCTGGAACACAATTACATTATGTTATAATAGCCAATTAGTGGTATTGCAAAGTCATGTCCCTTCTTGAAAGACATGGGTTGTTTGTGAGGCAGTTGTGAAAGTTCTATCCCCTATTGTTTCTAGTTGTGTTTTGAACTAGAGTTGTGAACATACTTGTTTGCTAAAGCCTTGGAATTATCATATCCACTTATCAAAACATCCATGACAAGCCAACCTTTCAAACTATTTTTGATAACCATATTGAAGAGGATGTTTTTGATTATGAGTTGAAGGAATTCATGATTCGAGTGAAATGCCAAATTTTTTGAAGTTCTTTTCCTTTTATTTCTTTTTTACATTCTTGGTATGATGGTTCTAATGACTAGTTTGAGGTTCAAAAACATTTACATGGAAAATATACATTTTGAATTAAGGTTCAAAAGCATTCAAAATGTATATTTTCTTGCTGGAATTTTGACAACGCTTCGAAGATGTCATTTACAAATAGAAAAATTGGACAAGTTGATTTTTATCAACAAAAAATGGCCATCCAACTTGCGGATTGGTTGTGTGAAACCCATTGACCTTGCATCTACTTGTGAATTCGAATTAGATTTGATAACAAAGTTGGAAGTTGAATTCCATGTTGATGCAGTTGATCACGATGATTTCTTAGACTTAAATGAAGTTTAATTTTCTTTCTTTCCTTTGTGTAGGTGGTTTATGATTAATGGGCCTACACATGCTTTACTAACATTTGGTTGAAGATGATGAATTGAACCATCTGTTTTGGGATTTAGGATTTTAAGCAAATGCATCCATGATTTTGCAATATGAAGGGGGTAATAATTTCTTTGTGACTTGTAATTATGTCCATTGTCGAATGTTTCTTTGTGTCTATTTGTGTCCATTTGTGTCCATGACTAATACTTATGTTTGATGCTTCAATGTCAATGTTAGATCTTTATTCTGTGTTAGTGTCTATGTCTAGTGTTTATTTCATATATATGTCAAATGCTTCAATGTTAGTATTAGTGTCAGATGCTTATTCAACATTTGTGTCTATGTCTAACGCTTATTCTATGTATCTATCTAATGTTTATTCAATATTTGTGTCCGTGTATATGTCTAATGTTGATTCAATATTTATGACCATGTCTATGTCTAATGTATTTAGGGTCTATTGTTGGAATGTATGTGTTTGTTATTTGCTACTTCTATATCTCTTGAAAGTCTATTGTTTGTGTCTTTTTTTTTTATGTCTCATGAATTTCTTGTGTAATTCATTTGTCTTGTGTCTTACATATTCTTTGTCCTTTGCTACTATGTGTTTTGTAAGTCAAAGTGTCAAGTCTGATGGTAATTTTTAGTTTTCAACAATGTGACATGTGACTTGAGGGCTAGGCTAGATTGAAGTTGGAATAAAGGAGGAATTTCTTAAGATCCTAAACCTTTTATATATGGCAGAAAATTTTCAATCTGATTCACCATTAGTGACATTTCTAGAGAGTTTAGTGTTAGTTGTAGGTAATATTCATTATAGTACTTCCAAAACTCATCGCAACCCTTTGAAGGTTGTTTGTTATTTTTTTGACAATGTATTTTTTGAATAAAAATGCAAATGCCCAGAGCTAGTCTACATTGTCAAAGACCTTCGAATAAAAATGCAAATACCCAAGCTCTCTATTTGTCAAAGACCTGGGCTTATAACCTGAGTATACCCATCTGAGTTTTTGCCAAAGAACCATGTCATATACTCGGGCAAATCAGATTTTCAAACCCGTGCCCCTGATCATATCGGCCATCACAATGTTTTTGGAACCACAACTCGGCCAATTCTTTAAAAGGTAAAAATGCAAATACCCAGTTCCAGGCAGTCCTTTCAAAAAAAATCCCCTAATGCCTGGACCCGGTTGGTACATGAAAATCAAATACCCACCCACTCAACATTGGTTAGTACCTAGTAAGTAGAACCAACCACCTGTGGGCTACCTATGGGAGAGGAGTACAATGAAATGACCACTCATGACCGTGCATGGTGCAAAGGTTGGTGCTGGTTCACTCTGGCCCCATAACCCGGTGTATCTTTTGCTTCATAACATGTGGGAGCTAGAAGGAATCTACACGTGATCTATTTTTAATCTGCAATGTACGATTATATCTACTGCACAATTGGGTAAGGCAGCTCGGGATGAGTCAGATCCAGAACTAAGTCATCTTGAATTGGGTTTTCCTTCTTCTTCAATTGGGTTTTCATCCACATGTGATTTGTTAAAGCCAGTGCTTGCGGTTCAGCAGTTTGTTCAGCCCTTATTCAGCCTTTTATTGCTGCAGAATCTGCCACCATGCTGATCGTGTGACCGACAGATTATGTAGCATTCCCATTGCTGGTCTCCATGTTCATGTTCAGGTGTTTGTGATTGGTTCACACACTTTTGGAATCAACACAATGTAGTGACTGTGGAATTAGGGGGTTTTTTTTTCTTGGTAGATCCAGAATTGAAACCAGAACAATGAAAACCAGGGTCAAGATCTTTAGTTAAGAAAATGGATTTCTTTTTGAAATCTTCCTAAGTTAAATTTTATAATTAAGTATTATTTTCATATTAGTTATCAAACTTTGTACTTACATAAAACTCATGTTTCAATTGACTGTAAAAAATTTCTACTCATACTCTTTAGCAGAGGGGAGTGTGTAGGACATATGTGGAACTGGACCTTTTTGAACCAGGCCTGGAGGTTCTTGAATTTGAGAAAACGTACTAGATGTAGAATGAAAATATTTAAAAATTGAAAGAATTAGGCTCAAATCTGTGGATAGTTGGGAACCTCAAATTATGGATTAGTGTAAAGTGGGCCTAAGTATTAAGTACCTAAGAGATAGGGTCGACAGATATTATTGTATGTACTATGGATAATGAGAGGCCCTCTTCACATATTCTAATTTTTGCACTTAAAAATAAATAAATTGTGGGTGCCAGCTGTAGTTCACTTGTTTTTCCAAAAGCCACCTTTGACTTTTGTTTTGGAAAGATTGGTGTTTGTTAAAAGCTTGTGTCTACATGTGACAAAGAAGCCACATGTTACAAATAAGTCTACAAGTAACAAAGAAGCTACATGTTAAACTAAACAAATAATTCTACAAGTAACAAAGAAGCCACGTGTTCCTGTGTTTAAATTACATGAGAAGTCACTTAAGCATATTGGAGAGTGGTCCTAGAGCCCTTAGCTGGAGCAAATATTTTATAATCTTTAAGAAGAACAAAAAACCCAAGGTGCTGGGCGGATCATTAGGAATCAATGAAGAGGTGGACTAGGAGGTTCGATTCTAAGATTGCCGAACAATATTCTCCCACTAGCACACATGTTAATTTGATTTGGAAAATGTACGAAAGTGGACCCAACTATGGACTTGTTAATTTGATTTGGAAAATTTACGAAAGTGGACCCAACTATGGACTTGTTAATTTGATTTGGAAAATGTACGAAAGTGGACCCAACTATAGACTTTGGGCGGCAACACTAAAAACCTGTAGCCTGTAGGGAGATCCAGGCATCCCCGATCTCCGGCTTTCTTGCCTCCTATACTGAGCTTTACAGCATCCCATACTATCCACGGTTACCCTTGTATCTAGGGCAAATCTAGAACCTCTGGTTTTTCTAATGAATTTATGTTTGTAGGTAAACTGTTTTTTGTTGTTTTTTTCAATTTTGTGTTCTTGTCACATTTTAATGGACTTGTATCCACTTTTGAATACAAGTCCCATAAAATAGTAGAAAATTTTCAGAATCCTGCTATAGTCTGGCGACCTGCCTAGTAACCTATTGTCTAAATATGGCAACCTGTGTTTATGGTTTTTACTTTGCATGTGTTCCAGGAGGTCTCCTGGAATTTGGAACAGTGCAAAATTTGGCACAAAAAGAATGGCTGATTGGAAGATGTCAAAAAAATGGTGATCTTCACAAAGAAGATTTAGCCCAAATCTGGCTATAAAGTAGAATTTAAGTACAAATCTTTAATCATCTCTCTATATGTTTGACTACACCAAAAAAAAATCACACAAGTGAATCGACAATTTTTACTTTTTTATCCCTCACTTCTGGTGATTGAAAATCTTCAAAGTCACTTTTCTTTTTTCCCCTCACTTTCTGGGGGGAAAAAAAGGGCTGATCTAGACAGGGTTAAAAGGTACAAAGGAGATTCTAGCCATGACATATCTACAATTAACCTCTTCTATTCCCACCATACATACGATTCCCCTTTGTTATTTATACACACTTATAAGGTACAAAGAGAACTTCCATACGAAGTCACTCACCATCACACCTGGTCTAAAATTTAGTAGTGCTATTGGACTTTCGAACATGTACCAGATTGGTCCTGGTATTGCCTTTCTTTTCTTTTTCTTTTTTCTTTCCATACCAGGCTGCTACTGGTATTGGGTACTTTCAAAAAACTTTGATATTGACCTGGTCCTTGTATTGGGGCCCAAGACTGATTTTTGGCTGGTATGAGACGGGTATATCCATGATATGATATGACTAGTATAAAACTGGTACAAGGTTGGTATTACCTCTGGTCCCTAGTCCCAATCCCACTACTACTAGTATAATAAGGTTGGCATTGCCTCAGATCATACCAGTCTTTGGCTGGTATGAGACAGTTATATACATGATATAATATGACTAGTCCCAATCCCCCTGCTACTGGTATAATAAGGTTGGCATTGCCTCAGATCATACCAGACTGGTGGGGTCCTACTACTGGTGTTGATATCATGCATGCTCCGACCGGCATAAAACTATGCCCTTGTATTGGGTCCAAGACTGATTTTTGGCTGGTATGAGACAGGTGTATACCTGATATTGAGACTGGTAGAAGGTTGGTACTACCTCTCGTCCCTATCCCTACCACGCCCCTACTGCTACAATAAGGCTGGTATTGCCTCAGATTGTACCAGACTGGCAGGGTCCTTGCAACCAGTTGATACCATGCACTTTCCTATTCTTCTCATAAGTTTGATATTGCCTCAGCTCCTACCAGACTGGTAGGATCCTTGCTACCACTGTCGATACCATGCAGGTTCCTACTGTTATCATAAGCTTGGTATTGCCTCAGCTCCTACCAGACTGGGGTCCTTGCTACCATTGTCGATGCCATGCAGGTTCCTACTGGAACATGCCTGAAAACAGCAGAAAACCAATGAAAAGGACGTCATAGCTACAGGACACGAGACCTGGGAAAAATATATATTCTATGAATTCCTGTAGCGAATCTAATAACACGAGCGCCATCACTGCCTGCTACGAGTATCTACGGAAGACTAGGGCACTATTCCAAGAGATTCACATGATCCTTGCAATCTCGGAGTTGAAGGATCTGCGTGTGGGAAATAGCCAAGACAGACCTTCTCCCCCACTTGTCTCGTCTCCTCGTAGTTTCTTCTTCTGTAACGGGGGGGGGTGCAGTTTCTTATTTAAGGACCTTAGAGGATTGTCTATTTGTATCCCAGCTCTGAACTTCTCGACTCCAGCTCTTAAGTCCGACCACAGAAGTGTTGAAGTTTAGACCAGAGAAGGCAGAACCTATCTAGCTTTTCCTTTGCTGAACTGAACGCTCTTCGATCCATCTGCTGCATCTGATATATAATATT
>Ga0209208_10010473_pt1 | contig 12018 bp, 14 predicted proteins | sample S1TSphfallax_3_FD_187694 | JGI IMG/M metagenome (GOLD analysis project Ga0209208, IMG submission 187694) | Host-associated microbial communities from peat moss isolated from Minnesota, USA - S1T2_Fd - Sphagnum fallax MG (SPAdes) (version 2) | ecosystem: Host-associated > Plants > Peat moss >...
GATAATTTGCAACTACAAAGACCACAAAAAGTGCTTTGGTTTTACAAATGAATGACTTGTTTGCAAAATAGGGGTTCAATGTTCGTGTTTTTACATGTGTTAAAGATGAAAGAAATCATCTTTCCACCATAACCTCTACTCTTACTTCAATTTTGTTTTGTCAGATTTTAAGTATGTAAAATCCTTTTGTGAATGCTTGTTGGGGCCATGCCACATCCAAGTGTTATTAATATGCCACAGATGATATTTAAGGTATGTGTTGATTTGACCTCGATCTCAATCAAGTTGGCACAATCTATATTGCAAAAAACCATAACTTGGACAAGAATGAATGGTAAAGGATGATAGGATATAAAACATGCCTAGATGTGGAAGTGTTTCCACTAAAACTAAAGACACTAATGAAAATTAAGTTTGCTTCAAGAGATCCTATTCCAAGAGACTCTTGAATTCAAACATGTCATTATACTATACTATGGAAAACAAACATCCTAGGTACTTTAACAATATGTGTTAAGTCTTCAAGTATGGGTAGTAGTAGCCCAAATTGTTTTTGATACCTTTGAGCATGTGATTCAACAATGTGTGTTGAACCAAAGTTAAGGTTATTGGTTGTTGTTAGATGTAGTTACTATTACAATAGTTCTTGTATGTTAGTTTCAGTAGGATTTGTTGGGGCTTAATTTCAGTGACACCTAGGATTTTGATGGGAAGTTCCACATTTTTTAAAAGAACATGCAAGGACAAGTGGTGTATGTTCTTAACCCTTTCTTTTCATTTATTGTTTATTTTCAACTAATAAGAGCTCACAACATGTTGGCTATGATGTTAGACTTGTGTCACAAGGGGGTTAGACTGGTTATTCAATATGTTAGCAAGGAGAGAGTGCTATATATTGCAAGTGAATATGATCATCAAGTATTACTTCCCTTCCTTGTTCGTTCACACCATTTCTTGAATCCAAATGATGTAGGTGTTGGAATTCCTAATTGTTTTGCATCCTAAATCTTAGAGCATAAAAAATACAAGCCTACATGATACCATGGAAACTAACAAAGAGATGGTTTCATTAAATGTCAAGAAGCAACTAAACCATTTCCAAGTCAAAAAAGTGACAAAAGAAAAGTGCATGTGTCCATTGGCATGGTGGATGGTGCATGAAATATAATTTCTTTATGTTGGGTTTGTAGCTTGACAATTATTAAGGATTGTTTGGTTCTCAAATTGAAATGGAGAAAGTTTTCAACATTGGAGGTATTTGCACAAACTTTAGAGATTTTTTATTAGGCATTGAAAATCTTGAATTGCTTATAATCATTTACAAGATTTAACCAAATGATATTCATGTTGAAGGCTTGATATCCATGGGGCAATTCATAAATTATGGAAGAGGCCTTGATGGAAGAAAATGAGAACCTCATTGATAAGTTGGGCTTTGGAGATTGAAGAAACTAACAATCGACTTAAGGTAAAAAAAAAATTTGGTTATCCACTTGTTAGTTTTTTTTTTGGTCAAATAGTTTTATAGTTTAAGTTGAACTCATGTTCGTATTTTTGTTATTTTTTTTCTCCTAAATCTTGGAGCAATAAAATGGCTATGGAATGAGGTTATTTTAAACTTCCCTAACTCGTGGAAATGATGGAACCCTACAAATTTGCTAGGCACCATGTTTAAGGTTTTGACATTTGTTAGACCTTATTGAATTAGGGTTAGCTTGTACCATTGACTTGGCATGGGTGTATTGGGGTGCAAAAGTGAAAATTTAAGTTTTGGGGTGAAAGAAAGACTAAGGCACATTTGAGACTATTTTGGGTTGAATTCAAGAGTGCCAAGGCTACGAGTGAATTTGGTGTTATTATTGGATGAAACCTTAGAAATGAAACCAAATGGCAATCTGATCCTTGAAAGATCTAGAGTATGTTAAAGTTTACCAATAGGCTAGTTTGTATTGGTTTGTAGTTTTCAAAGCGTTTGTAATAAAAAAAAATTCTTGGAATAAATTATTTCATTTTTGCACCATAGTTTGTTTAGTTTTGGGTCTTCAAACTTGGAACATCTAGTGTAGTTTAGAGTTTAGAAAGATTCTCATTTTTTTATTTGTTTGAAATATTTGAAGATTTTTAATCATTTTTTTCTTCATGGAATAAAAGTTTGGGTATTTTCAAATTGTTGATCTTCTTCATGTTTTGGATGTGGGATTCAGAACCGGAGGTTATGAAACCAGAATTGAAACCATTGTAATTTTTGTTCTAGGTTCTATAACCAAAGCCCAAAATCGAAGTTAGGATTAAAAATTGAAATCGAAACCAAACCCTAATTCCTTTTTTAAAAAATCCAAAACCAAATCAAAACCGTTCGCTTGAGTATTTGAACAACTGGAATTGGAGGTTTTTTCCTAAAACCTAGGAACCACCCCAACACTGGTCTGGACCTAAACCCATACCTAAAAAATAACAAATAATAATAATAATAATAGGATGAATAAAAATATAATAAAAAAATTTCCCTTTTTGCCTTAAAAAACATTCTCCTATTTATGATGTTTAGCCGCCTTTAGCCAGCCCTTTTTGGCCTTTGAAAAACCATTTTCCTAATTATGTTCAGCACTTTGCCTAAAAATATATTTTCCTAACTGTAATGAATCAGCAACCCATTTCTGCCTAGGCAAAGAAATGCTAGGAGCAATAATATTGTGGGAAGAGAAAGGCAAATATGAGACAAACAAAGGGGAGCTATATAATGACACAATCACAACAATTGTTGGTCATACTTGACACCACTCGAGGTGCACGTTTTGTTTTAGACACATAAAGGAAGAAACTAGCTAGCTACTTAGCATTGTATTTTATTGGCTATTTTACCCAAGGCAAAAAAAGCCATGGAAGAAGAAAGGTAGTTGAAATGATCATTCTCATTCGTGATGGTAGGTTTTTTGCCTCCCAATGCACATGTCGTTTCAAGTTAAGAAAGGCGGTTGAAATGATCATCATTTGAGAGGAGGTCGTAAGACTTACGTCAACATAGGGTTTTTGTTCAATACAAGTAAAAACACAAATTGCACTATTTGTGTGATCATAATAAGATTTTGCATCAACATAGGTTTTTGCCCAATCCAAGTAAAACACAAATAAACACTATTTGTAGTGCAATCGTAAGATCAATGTCAACATGAAGTTTTTGCCCAATCCAAGTAAAACACAAATAAACACTATTTGTAGTGCAATCGTAAGATCGATGTCAACATGAAGTTTTTTGCCCAATCCAAGTAGCACAAGTTGCACTAATTGTGTGGTCATAAGATTGACGAATGTCAACATAAGTTTTTGCCCCCCATACACATATCACAAGTTAAAAGTTAAAGCATGGCAATTGAAATGATGATCAACTAGAATTTGATGCCTATTCTAGTTGTTTGACAAGAAGAGCTTGGTAAAGCCTGGCGGCCACACACACACACTAAAAAGGCTTGCTATAACTAAACACAAAAGTCTTTTTTTGTGTCAGACAGAAACAAGCTCTAAAGAGCAACACAGACTTAAAAGGCAATAGACTTTTTCCACACACAAAGAAGAAGCCACAGCAACAGCATTAACCTCTTTTTTCTTCTCTCTCTCTCTCTCTCTCTCTCTCTCTCTCTCGCCTTTTTCTTCTGTCGTTTAGTCTTTGACTACATATTTTTTTGGGTTTGCTTTGTATGTCCATCTGCATCCAGATTCACTTGATCTTTGCTTGCTTCTGAGGTAGCAAAACAGCCACCATTTTCCATTTCCACTTCCCTTTGGACTTCCTCCTCCACATGCCATCATCTCTTTCCTTCTTCATCAGCACTTCATCATCAAACAAACTGTGAACAGACAAAGACTACTACCCACCACCCAAAACTCCACTCCACTCCACTCCATGGCTACTTGTTAGATTTTGTTGTTTTTGGCTTGTGTGTGTGTGTGTGTGTGTTTTTGTGGGGTTTTGTTTCCTTGAACCTTATACCACACCCAGTGTGAAGCAGCTCCCATCGCTTGCTTGTGTGTGGAACTGTCTCTCTTGAGTAATTTTTTGTATTATCTTTATGTATCCATACTACCCATTTCTGTTTTCACATCAATATACGCAGCCAACATGATCAAGAGTCGCTGATTTACCTTGGGAAATTTCTACTGGTACCTAATTGTTTTATAGCCTTTTTTGGTTTTGTTTTCAGATGTTTGATCACCGTTTAGCATTCTTATTCTGCTCTCAGTTTTCAGCGCTTTTGTGTGAGACACGCCTCTTTTTCTTGTTGTTGTTGTGGACGAAAAACAAGAGAAGTATGGATGTGGTGACCAGTCCTGAATAGCTGGACTCAGCATCATAGTGATTAGTTTCGGATCTTAGAGTTACACATCTGTGGAAGAAGCTTTGCTTATATAGTTGTGTCTGTGTCTGAGTTTTGCACTACAGAAAACCGAAAAAACAAACAAACAAACAAACAACAACAACAATATAGGTCTGTTGTTTGTTGCTTTGTGGGTATGCCAATGGGGCTTGCAGAGCAGCAGCTTCTTCAAGCTCCAAGACTGATACGAGGAAGAAACCAAGCTCTTGGCTCCATTGCAAACTTCTCGAGCTCCAAAATTAGGTTTTCGCATGCACCCAACACGCTAGATCGCGTCAAGTCTGGTCTCTGGACTCAGAAGACCGCAGTCGGCCCATCAATTGTCCGGATTCCCCAACTCAGGAGGAACAGGAGCACCCAATTGGGAAAAGAAGAAGAGCATGACGGTGGTAACAGGAAGAGAGGAGGAGAATTCCGTATTCCATGCCTGGAGGCAGGAGTTGGGGAAACTACTGGCAGGGAGGCTACTAGTGCAGCAGCAACTCCAGCAGCTCTAGTAGGGGTGGAAACTGCTGGATTTGCATCTGATCATGCAGCGGAGGACATAACTACCCCAGTGGTTCTATTTCCTGAAGCAGGAATTGAGGTGGTGAGATCTATTGAGGAAGCAGAGACTGTTGTACTGAAAGCAGTGATTGGAATCGACCATGAAGACTTCTTGCTGGCACCTGGAAACTGTGAGATTGAAGAGAAAAGCCGCTCATCTGAAGCTGAAGAAGGAGTTCTTCTGCCCATTTCTTCTTCTTCTTCTTCTTCTTCTTCTTCTTCTGTGTCTTATTTGTTGAAAACATCTTCAGAACCATCATCTGATCACGAGCCTCATGTTACAGACTTGGATGTTGTTGTTCTCAATTCCATGCAAAAGGAACAAGACCCAATACCTGCTGCTGCCGCTTCCAACAAGTTAGTATGGGCCAAGAAGCTGGACATTCAGGCACAAACAATAGGACCAGCAGCAACAATAGAGAGCAAGAATATGTGGGAGCAGTTTCGTGCCATCCTCGTGTTTGCTGGTCCAGCTTTGGGGATGTGGCTGTCAGGTCCGATTATGAGCCTCATTGACACTTCTGTTGTCGGCAACAGCAGCTCTTTGGAGCTTGCAGCTCTTGGTATGTGAACCACCACATTGGCCCACTTGCCACCAAAACCCTAACACACATGTAGCAGCAAAGTTAGCTCAGAAAATTTACACTGTAGTGGCACTTTGTTCAAGCAAATTTTCACTCCAATCTCTTCCAACCAATGATACAGACCCACTCTGTGTCTGTGTCAGTTTATGTATTTTGCAGTTCAGTTTCTTTACTGCAACAGAGCAAATGTAATGCTTGTGTGGGTTCAATGGCTTACAGGGCCAGGGACTGTGTTATGTGATCAACTATGTTATGTGTTCATGTTTCTGTCTGTGGCTACCTCCAACTTGATTGCTACTTCGCTTGCGCACAAGGTCAGTTCTTCTTCATACATGGCATTAATTTCAACGACAATGATGGACATTACAGTGCACCTTGAGTGACAGCAATTTGACTTAGGTATATTTAGGTATCAGCTTTTGTTAAGTATTTTGTCTTGCACGTTGACAACACAAGGAACCAAACTGTCATTTACCCAAAGCCCATGTAGGGAAAAAATTCTGTAATGCTTTCAATCATCCAACTTTATCTTTCAGGATGAAGCAGGGGCAGCACACCATCTTTCCAGGTTGCTCTTTGTGTCTCTAGGATGTGGGATGGCAATGTTTCTCATCACTGAGTTTGGAGCAACAACTCTGCTTCAAGGTAGGCATTCCTCCCCCCCCTCCTCCCCCTGCTTGTCTTGCTTTCACAATTTCTAATAGCAGCTCAAGGGTACCTGCTAGAGCAAATGTTATTGCAAAGTCTCCTCCTAAGTGGACTAAATTTGGCAATTTCATGCTGAGTTCAACAAGGGAAATGTGTAATATTTGGATATGTTGTTGCAGCTTTTGTTGGAGTGAATAATGCTGCTCTGGTTCCTGCAGCAAGAACATATGTTCAGGTAGCTGTCATATTGCCATCTTGTATATGCAATGCAGAGAATGCAAGTCAAGTAGATTACTGTAGTTTTTGAGATAGTACTACTGCAGCCAGCACAATTCCCAGTTTTGTTTGGCTGTCAATGTTGATCACCCATTTGAGATTGGATGATGAGTAGGAAGTTGTTCAGTTCCTGTGGACATGCAAAGTGAAGATGTTCAGTTTAAGGACCTTTTTGTCTCTTTTGAACCTTTTGTTTTTTGAAGGTTGTACTGAGGGTGTCATTGATGTTTGCTTCTACAGATCAGGGCTTTGGCATGGCCAGCAGTGCTTGTTGGCATGGTTGCCCAGAGTGCAAGGTATACTGACATTTGAAGTCATTCTTCATTGTAAATCCCCTTCTTTCATCACTCAGTCCCAATTGGAACATGGAAATGGGCTGATTTTTGGGGGTATTTGCACAGTCTCGGCATGCAGGATTCGTGGGGTCCTCTCAAGGTGTTGGCTATTGCAAGCCTCATCAATCTTTGTGGAGACATTTTCCTATGTACATTTCTTGGGTACGGTATTGCAGGTGCTGCATGGGCCACAGCAGCCTCTCAGGTGTGCCACTTCATCTCTTTCTGGAGGTCCAGACATCAGAAACCTTAAGATTTTTTCACAATGTTTAGACAGCATGAATCAGTCCACTTTCCTCTTCCTAGGAATCCCATCTCCATCTAGGGCTTCCTCATTGCTGTGGTGGACTTTATAAACCCAGCACTCAGCTGAGGTGCATATCTTCTCTGTCAGCGGTATGGGTTATGTCACCTCACATCTAGCTGTAATAGTATGTGTGCATTGATTGTCATGGAGAATCCTAATCTCAAGGATATCTTTTTTGTTCCTCTCGGCATCTTGCATAGTTAAGCTTCATCTAAATGTTGACATGATGTTTGCTTGTTATCAAGTGCAAAAGCCATGAAAGTCTTCAGCCTGACTTGTGGACTGCTTGTCATGGTCGGTGTAATGTGTGCAGTATGTGGCAAGTTTCTTGATGATGAGATCATTGAATGCCAAAGGCTACAATCCACTGGCAATCATGCCACCGTCCTGGAATGAACTTGTGCACATGGTCAACTTGGCTGCCCCTGTGCTTCTTACCATGCTCTCCAAGGTAATGGCATTTGGCTTGAACATTGCCCTTAGTTTTGTCTGCATTTCCGGCTTGCACCACATCAAACTAGTCAAGACAGTAAATGATCTTTGCAGACACATGTTTGCTTTCATTTCCTCAGTGATTGTGATCTGGTAAAGAAAGTGCCAGCTGTGGCTGATTTTCTCTGTTTATCTATTATAAGAGAATGAGGACCCAAGTCTAGTGGATGAGTTCCATGCTTTGATCTGACTGCTGAGAAGTGGCTTACTCTTTATGTAGGTGATGTTCTACACCTGTCTTACATATTTGGCGACATCTCTCGGAGCTGTCACTCTAGCCGCTCACCAGGTTCATGGTTGACCTCTTTTTCGCTGTCTAGAAGGCTGTCGAATTGTTTTGTGGATTACTGTAGTTGAGGACTCCAGTGGTGGGTAGTGTGTACACACTGAGCAACAGTGGGTGGAAATGTCTCAACACGTTGTTTCAAAATGGCCATTTTCACAAGAGTTAATTGAAACAATGTACTCCCATGTGCAGGTTATGATTGGGGTCTATTCATTGTGCACAGTAACAGGAGAACCCTTAGCTCAGACAGCACAGTCTTTTATGCCTGCTCTGATTCAGGGTTCTAATCGCAACTTCAAACAGGTATCTTCTTCATTATACTAGTGGTTTTTCCTTCATTTTGTCATCAAATTCAACCCAACATTTATATTGCGCACATTTTTGCTTCTCATTTTCAAAAGGAGCAGAAGATGATGGATGTGATGTCCTTATGTTTGATGTGGGTACTGTGCTTCTCTTTGAAGTTGGTCACTGGAGCAGCATGGAATGATTTCTAGAACACCAGTTTTGTACTAGGACTACTACCCACATCTTAGTTCAAAGTTTCAATCCATATGCATCCCTTCATGTGCATCATCATGACTGCCTTCATTGGGTGGTCTACAGGCAAGGTCATTGCTACATTCTTTGATGCTGATTGGAGCAGTCATGGGCCTAACACTGGGTTGCATGGCTATATCTGTTCCTTGGTTTTTCCCACAACTCTTCACCAAGGATCCTGCTATTATCCACCAGGTAGAAACTTGATCAGATCTCTTGGGTATGTGACTGTTGGTTTCAGTCATGTGGAAGTTTAGAATATTTTTTTCTTTTTTCTTTTTTCGGTCAAATGTTTCATCTGGTAACTGAGCACTGTTAGTTTTACAGATGCGGACAGTGACTCTGCCATTTCTTGTCAGCCTGGTCATAACACCACCAACATTGTCATTGGAGGGCACACTTCTGGTCACTCTCTTTCTCTCTTTTTTATGTGATGGGAGGTGTATGGCAACAATGGCTGTTTTTCAAGCAGTTGCATGAGAAGAAGAGTCCATTTCTACATCATTTGAAGCCCAACAACTTGCAATTGTGTTTTGTGGTCACCACATTTGCATGTCCCAAATCAGTATTCTCTGACAATAGCGTTTATGCTTCACTAACAAACTCCCCAACATGTATTGCAGGCTGGCAGGGACTTGAAATTCTTAGGATTTAGCATGGCATCTTGCTTCTGTGGTGGTAGTCTTTTTCTTCTGGTATGGTTAAAATTTCCCTCAAAGTTTCACTCCTGTTACTGAAGAATTGTTGGAAGTTGTGGGTTGAGGGTTTAGGGTTTGAAGTTGTGGTATGAACTTGAGTTGTTGAACATTTGAAAGAGGATATATGGGTGGTTTGCAGACCAAAAAAAAGACTGCATTCTTGGGTGGCACAGAGAATGGAAAGGAGAAACTCTTACCTGACAAAATTGGTGACACTTTCATGCCATGTTTGTAATCTTGTTTTCTTTTTTTATTTTGGCCTGTGATATAACAGGCCTTTAACCGGATTGGCCTTGGTTTGCAAGCTAGCTGGTGGACACTTGCTGGATTTCAATGGGTGAGGACTCTGATGATTCCTGCAGATTGATTGACAGCAATTTTGTCTTTCTGAGTAGTCGCTCAATTACTCTAATCAAGCAAGCAATTGAAGAAGGATATATAGCAACTGACTACTGAATTTTCCTCTGTTTTCTCTACTATACTGGAACTTTAAGGTTGCTGCATTGTCATGATGGAGATGCATTCTTCTTCTTCAGCTCATGTCTCTTTGCTGACAAGTTATTATATAGTGGGGCGACAGTGCAGCTTTGAATCTGATTGAGATAGTTATTATGTGGGATGGCAGGCACGGTTTTTGCAGTCATATATGCGGCTTGCTTCTCCTCAGAGCATACTGAGAGATCCAATTGAGGAAATTGCCTTGAAAATGGCATAAAACTACAGCTGTGGCACCTTGCTTCAACTTTTGGTTGCTTCTCAACAAATTCAAATTCTTCCATTTTCAACTCGGATTCATAAGCTGAAGAACACTAATTATGGCCTCCTTGAACAACTTGCCCTGGAGTGAAACATGTTATACCTTCAAATGGGTGAGAAGATCAGGCAGTCACATGGGAGACTGGCACAGGTGAATTTTCGCCTCTAATGCCACCTGGTATATCAATTCTGTATGAACAAAGTAAAAAGATTTATTTTGCAGAATACTCCATAGCAACTTGCCAGATGGGCGTATTTATTGCAGAAACCCATTAACAGATTCTGCACTAGTGTAATCATTCGAACGAGTCATTCATTGAAACTAGAACACATGCCTCTGAAACTCTTTAGAACTCCAGATTCTTTTTTAAGCCTTGCCCCATTTTTTGATTGGGGAAAGGAAACTTACAGGATACAGCTTAGGAGAAGAGAACAGAGGGACTTGAAGCAGCAGAAAGGATAATATATTATGGGTCCAAGAATTACATCAGAATTTGAACTTCAGTCAGCCAAGTTTGTTTGAAGTGTAAAATGAGGAACTTGGCTTTGAAAAAGATGACAATCACAAGAAATTGAACAATGGGTGTTTTTTTTTTTAGCAATTTCAAGAAATTCTGCACTTAGACTACAATCTCCTTCAATTTGAAGGCAATGGGTGATCAAGTGTATGGTAATGCCCTGCATAATGGTTGAGGAAGATTAACCAAACACAATTTCCCACCATCTGCAAAACAGAACTACTGCCTTCTCAAGCTCATTATATTTAATTTTCAAACTGTTGAGTTTTGAATAACAAACACATGTTTAGATTTATTAAAATGTTGTAATATTTTCCTTTTGAATTTGGAGAGCAGGTAAAGTTTTTGTACCATAATTGCTTACAAAAATGTTTTATGGGCTCTCCAAATTTTAAATAAAAGCATGTCTAGAAAGGTAAATATAGATATGAAGAAAATTATTTAAGATTGGTTTTACTTGTAGTAGAATGCATATTCAATCTTTTATGTTATTTGATAGCTGTTATGTGTGACCTTAGTTTTGATCATTTGTGGTAACTTAAACATTTGCAATATGAACTAACACCTTTTATTTTGTAGTGAGTTTGAATTCAATGGCTTGTAATGTAAACTTGGATTTAATCATTTATCCACTTTCTACCATATTGATTTCTTACAAATTTTTGTTCTTCTATGCATGAAGGTTTTCAAGGTTTAAACTTATAGTTGTTTTCCAAAGTTACACAATGACATAAGTGATCCAAAACTTTGATTGCAATATCTTTTATGAGAATTAACATAAAAGGTCTTTTTTTTTTGGAATATAGCTAATCCTTTCTTTTGTTGTTGGCTTGAAATGTTGAATATCACAAACTTAATATTACCTTTCATTTCTTTATTATTCAAAACCAATTAAAATTGGGTTGGCAAGCTTTCTTTTGTCCTACACCTTTTGATGCCATACATGTAATTCGTACTATCCCAAATGACTCACAAAATAAATATGTTGCATGTATTCAAGTTGATATAAAGCCTGTTAAATTTGTCAACTTGACATTTGTTCTTGGTGTGGTTTTTTGGTGGTTTATACTTGGTATTGGCTCATTGGTTGGAGTAGCAAGGCATAAGGATGCTCAAGGTGAGCTTCATCAATTTCAACACCAAGGGTTGCCATTCAAGAAAATATCACCATTGTTAGCTTGTAAATTTTCACCCTTCATTGTGCAACACCTTTACATTGAGTTCCCAACAAAAACCAATGGTAGGAAATTGAATAAGCTTTACACATTGCAAAAGAATCAACATCTAATCTGAAAGGTATTTTAAGTTCACATCCCACAACCCATGAAATTCAAACTACACAACCTATGTGCATGACCCTTAAACCTTACAAAACTCCAACCACATGTCACATGAGGTTAACACCTACAACTCCATGTTTTGGCCCAAAAAAATGGTGCGTTGCATAAACAATGCTAACTGTCATTATAATATAATTTAGGACACAATTTTTGTGAAGAAACTTTTCTCAATTCCAAAAAACATGTGATGAAGGACTTTGCCTTGTGGAAATATGTTTTGTTGAGATTAGAAGTCCATAAGACTTTCACATGATATTGAAATGGTCTAGGAGATTTCATTTGAATTGCAAACCTACTTTTAGATTTTTCAAGAAAAAAT
>Ga0209208_10010474_pt1 | contig 12018 bp, 4 predicted proteins | sample S1TSphfallax_3_FD_187694 | JGI IMG/M metagenome (GOLD analysis project Ga0209208, IMG submission 187694) | Host-associated microbial communities from peat moss isolated from Minnesota, USA - S1T2_Fd - Sphagnum fallax MG (SPAdes) (version 2) | ecosystem: Host-associated > Plants > Peat moss >...
ACCTTTCATTTGACACAAATTGGGTGCATCATGGAAATGAAAGGGTTAGCACTTCTTTGTCATACTCTTGAGGTATTGGGTGCAATGATTAGGAAGCTTAAAAGGAGCATTATGTATATGGCCTTTGTTTTTTTCCTTTCGTTGCAATGGATTTGTCCATTTGTTTCAAATAAAATAAAATAAAATAAAAGGAGATGGTTCACATTTTCCATTTCATTTGTAAGGGAGATTGGTAAGCTTGGATTTGACAATTTAGTTTAGGGTTTAGGAAGCTTGGATTTGACAATTGAGTTTAGGGTTTAGGCAGCAAATGATTAGGATTTACAATCAAATGATTATGTATTTGGATTTTGAAATAACAAAAGAATGATGAAACAATTTATACTCTAAAGCATATAATCATCTATATTCAAGTTTAGAAAAATGCCAATCCTTTGAAATAATCAGCTTTTAAGGAGGAGGGTTCATATCAATGTTCTTGTGATTTTGTGATGTATCGAAGGTGGTGATCATCCGTAAGCTGCTTTAGCCAAATTTGGCCATAATGTGAAAGAAATTTTTTAAACAACCTTACATATTTTTGGCTACCTACTTCAACCATGAATAGAATCTGGTGGCTTTTAAACATTTTTAAAAAAATCATCTAATGAAAAAAATTGAATTTGTGACAAAAAATTTCATAAGACTACGAAATTTCACATAAAAAACACATCTAGTTCATATTGGCCTTCCAAATTTATGAAAAGCTTCTAGTGTCACTTTTGCAGTATAGAATTGGGAAATATGGACTAGAGAAGGCAATGTCCAAAAAAATGGCACAAACATGTAAATCTAAAAGGAGTTTTTCTTTAGGTTAATTGTAAAGAAGTTCAGATTTCTCTTTTATTTATTGTTTCTGGAATTGATATTGATATATAATTTTCAATTTTTAAAATGTGAAATGCGAAACTATAATGTGAAAGCAATTTATCAATAATATGTTTTGGCTACTAAACTTCTAGCCTTGTTGGCTTTTGATTATGGATACTAATCTTGTCCTAATAATTTAGGAAGAAACATGACTTCAATTGCTAGTTAACACCCATCTTGTTCAAAAATTTGGTAAGATCCACTTCCGACAATCATGGAAACCAATGACACAACAAATGTTGCATAAGTCATTAATACCAATGTTGACCACCTCTAGTTTAAATATTTGTTCAAATCTTCAAGGTAGTTTCATATGTGTAAAGTGTGAAGAACCAAAATCCTCCAATTTGTTTTCCTTTAAGGTGTCGAGGTTTTTGGATTTTTAAAATTTTGATGTGCACATGTGATGTTCCCAATGTGTCCCCACCAAGTCCTCCACAAGTTTTCAATATGTCCAACATGTTCAAGTTCGCAATGTGTTCCCCAACCTTTTTCAAGTATCACTTGTAAGCTAACATAATTATTTAAGTGTATATGAGAGAATAATAAAATAGGCAAGGTAGAACCATTTGTCTTAAACCCAAAGACCTATACTATGTCAAATATTAGACATCCATAAAATTATAGTTAACATCACTACACTTTATCCTTTAATCTATGCCCAAAGTTGAACTCTCATAACCTATAGGTTGGGCCAAAGAAAATCACTTCAATAGGTCTAGTTTGAGATTGTATTTTTATAGGGGGAGTGTTCAAAGTTTCAATTTGTTTTTTTTTATGATGAATCAATCAAAGTGACTCATTGAAAGAAAAGTACTTTGAGATGCACCCTCTCCCTCTCCCCCCTCCCCCACAACTAATTAATACAATCAATAGTAGGATGGCAACCCATCACAATAGGTAGCTATAGTGACAAAATTTTCAAAGTTTAGTGTGGTTGTAATCAATGTTTTTTTCTTGGCGAAATTTCTTACTATGGCAATAAAATTGTTTGAAAATTTTCTTAAGTAGAAATTCCATTAAAATTTTAGAATTTTGAAAATTTCGTCAAACTTTTGAAACCACAAAATTGAAAAAATAAATCCTAGTTGTAAGGGTTGCTTCAAAAAAATTATAAACAAAAATCCCAAAACCCATTCCTTGTTAATTGTTTGAACCTTAAAACTTTCTAACTCAAAAGTATAAGTGTCTACATTTTTCATAAGTCTAAAGGGTACCTCTTTTTGTAGTTACTTCCTTAGTGAGAAAATAATGTAATATGAGAGGGAGGAGTACCAAACATTTCGAATACTTAGATGCTTTCTAAACCACATGGGTCACTAAAGTGTCAAGGGAAAAAAATCCATGAGTTGCAAGCATCTTATGCAATAGCTCAAGTTGAAAATGGAATGAATGTGGTCAAGCTAAAGTTTGCATGACAATTTGTAAGGGGCAATGCATTCATATATACCTGCTATATATATGGAATTAACTTGCAATGGGATGTGGTTGTAGGCTATCTCCAATAATCATTTTACCACTTGCTTTTTGTTATTGGGCACAACCCATATGAGGTCCTAAAAACCTTTTGCATTTCATTTCTTGGTGATTATTTCTCTAGCTTGAAATGTTGACTCATTAAAATTGATTTGAAGTTGAAACTAACTAAATTCTAAAACATGATTGTGCTTTTCCCATATCATCAATATTCATGTTTGATACTTGTTGTTGGTATTGGTGTCCTCACTATTTATATTCATATCATTCTTTAAAAATTTATGAAATTGATTATACTCAAATTAAAGGGATATTTAAAGTTGACAATCTATCTAATACCAATGCCCATTTGACATTGAATTCCCTTGAAGATTTCTATATCATTGTAATATTTCTTATATTATCATTCATATACTTGCCCAAGACTAGTTTTTTTCCTTCTATGGATTGCTTTCAACGTAGTCAAAATTAGTTTCCATTTTTAGTTTTATGGTTATATGTTTTAGATTTAAAGTGAATGATTTCCATTTCATAGCCAAGTTATTTGGAGTATTTTGTCCATTTTTTTTTGCATTGCATTCTTGCATGCACCAATATTTGTGGGAAAAAAATTCAATAAATATAAAACAATTAGCTTGGAATTATATTTTAAAATATCCCTCCTAGAAATAAGAGGAATATTTTGTCTACTATTTAGGAATGGAAGGAATCTTTTGCATACTTATAGGTGTAAAAACTCTCCTACTCCTAAATATAAGGTGTAACATTCTTCCCATTCCCATTGCCTTATGATCCACATATGTTTAGGCTTATGATATGGTTTGCTTCATGTTTTACTAAGGTAGGGTTCATGACTAGGGTACATTCTAATGTATTAGGTTCCTTGGTTTGTAGTGATAAACTTGACAGTTAAGAATTGTGAAAAACACCTCTTGAACACAATTCTGGGGTTTTTATCTAAGCAAGTTAGACTTTTTTGAAGAGTTGGCATGTAGGTTGAACATTATAGGTGATTAATTTTAATTTTTCATTCATACCTATACAACTTTCAATTTTTATTTGTTATAAAATTTCATATCTATACAATTTGCAATCTTGTCGAATGTGTAATATATACATGGAGTTAACATTGTTTTTGAACTGGACACGAAGGTTATTGAATTTGAGAGAATGGGCCAAAACCAAAATTATGTACAAGGTTTGAAAATTTGAAGAAGAATGTTCAAACCCACATATGGAAAACCTTTTTAAAATTTTAAGTGTTGAAACCTAGACAAAAAATTACATTTAAAATAAAGAATCGATCAACATTGGCTCATTCCCAAAATGTGGGCCAAAATCAATGTTGAAAGGTTAAATATAAATACACATATATTTGTTGTGTAAAATTTAAGTAAATGTAAATGATTTACACTTACCCTATTTGATGTGTAAATGATTGTTTTTATAATTAGACTTACATTGTTTCATGTGAATGTCTTTGGTAAGGTAAATATATATTTATACATCATATGCCTTTAGTGACAACACCTATTTGCACATTCATTAGTTGTGGGTGCATCCCAAATCACATTATGAGAAAAATAGTCATCTTTTCAATCTACATAATACAAATACAAGCTTGCATAATGAAGTTTGACAAATTGATTATCATGTCCAGAAGACCCATGGTGTTTTTGTTGACAATATCAAATTTAGGGTTTCAAGATAAAACATGCAATTGGGTCCCAATCTTTTCTTCTTGTTTTTTATCCAAGTTGTAGGTATGTAGATGATGCGGACATGGATGTGGTACCACTGTATGTTATAAATTTGAGTGCAAGGTTGAACGCATACTACAACTACAATTCCAATGCTACATGTACATTACTTTGTTTGATTTAATGAACTAAGGCAAAACACAACGGTGATATATTTGTGCCTTAATTTCATGGCACACATAATTTGAGCTATGATGTCTGTCCAAGCATAACCTCAAGCTTCTAACACTACGGATCATCGTTGCTTGGCTCCTTTTCATCACCATAATTGTTGTCTTTTGTTTGGTAATCATCTCCTAATGTTCAAAAGAATGAATTTAATTAAAAAAGATGTGTTCACCATGGAGAAGATGAATGCAAATTTCACATTTACTAAAATTGTGGCTTAAGTTGGAGATAAGGCCAAATCAAGCTTTTTTGCCATTGTTTTTCATGAGATAATGTGGGTGTTCTATTTTCTATAAATTGTGATCCTCGGGTGAAAGCACATTATAGGAAGGTCGCTTTAAGTAAGAAAATGTATTTTTTTGGGGATATATTTTGGGGCCAAATTTTCTTTGATATCATTTAACATTTCACTAAACATATAAAACAAATTTTGATATAAAGACCTCCAACATAGTTCTTGTCATCTTTTAAATGAAATTCATTTTTCAACAAAATGTTTCTTTCCAACACACTTATGTTCATTTGAATGAAAAACTTGTCCATATGTTTTTTGTGAAATCACATTCAAATCAAACTTTTCAATTGTAATTGAAATGGTACAATCAATTCATAAATATATGTATAAATATTTCATCAAGTTTGTAATTATTTGAATCAATTTCATATTATATTTGCATTTTGCAATATATTGTGGCAACATCTATTTTCTCACAAATATAATATTTAATCACTTAATATTAATAAAAAAATTAGTTTCCTTTGACAATTGCATTGTTTGGAAATTGAATTACTTTTTTTTTTAATATAATTTATGAAAGCCTTTTTTAATGTTGGTTTGTTGCAACCGTAGCCTTGGGCTTGCGACCAAGGCAAGGGCTTGCAAGGTTGTGGGCCAAGAGAGGAAGCATGGGAATGAAAGCAAGTGTGAAGGAATGAACCCTCACACTCCCAAGGGAGCTTCCACCTTGAGAATTGGAGTCTCGGTGGACTTCTGAATGTTTAGAGAGCGATTGCAGGGGTCAAAACCCAATAGATTGAGGAGTTCTTTATACCATTAGAAAGCTATTGAAACTTAGATGTCTAAAATGGGCTTGCATGACCCATTTGGACATCTAAAACACAAGTTATGGCCAAAAGAAGGGTTGGGAGTTAAATTCATAGTTTGACTCTCGACCATTAAAAGTCAAGAATCGACCCAATTTCCTTGCATGTAGGTGGCTCACGACATACCGTTGGAAAGCTCTTGACGAGGGCTACAACTTTGCTTTAGACCTCATCTCAATCAGAGGTCTGCACGCAAAATTATGGGGCCCCAAAGTCGTGGGAGTCCCAACTTTGGCAATTTGCCATTTACATGTGAGCCTCGTGGAGGGGTACAAAGTCTATTATAAGGGGGAAGGTGGTGGCTTCCCCCAAGTCTAGGCCGTGGTGAGTCTTGTGAGTGTGAGCTGCCCATGGCTCGTCCTAGCACCAAAAGTGTTGCAACTATGCACTAACCATCATGTGTTGGTTTTGTGCAGGTTTGTGTGAGTAGTTGATGCTTGTCATTCTTCCTAGTCCAATTTTTGAATTGCAAAGGACACTTGCAATTCATTATATTTATACATTGTGAGTGTTAACGGACAAGTTGCATGAGTTGTAGAATTGCAACTCACCATATATACGATGCAACTCATTGCAATTTAGTCAAAACAACTCATTTTCAATTACTATGCAACTCCATAATAATTGCACCCATAATGTCATGTTGACATCATTAATTGTCATCCATCTATTAAAATTTGACACATGGCAATATGAAGATTTTTGGACATTATTTTTTTTTCCAAAATATTGATTTTTGTTGTACATTATGATTATTAATGATGGTTAAAAACTATGACATGTGGCATAATAAAAACTTGCCACATGGCATATTAATTATATTTTGAAAAAATATATTTAGTAGTTAGGTAGGTCATACATAACCATAGGTATGTAGTTTGGTAGGTTTTAAAACCTACATATTTATGTATTTAATTAGGACCTACCTACCTACATAGGTAGGTAAAAAAGTAAGACCTACTTACTTACCTAGGTAGGTTAGTAATTAGGAAAACACAAGACTAAGTGCATTAAAGAATAACAATGAAATTTTCTTTTCTATTTTATGTTTTGCTTTTAGATTAAACATTTTAAAGCTCATCCCAAAATGGCACATGTATTTTAATGTGAGAACATAAGAAAAAAAACCTTCTTTATATAATTTGTAATATGGGATTCAAAGACAAAACATATGGGTTAAATCTTTTAGTTGTTCATTGGTTGCAAATTGAGTTGCAACTATAATATTTAAGCATCTAAGGTAGACTGGATCCAAGGGGAGGGCTCCATTTTTTTGGGTGTTTAAACAAGACTTGAACCCCTCCTATTGGCACATTTGGTGCACTAGAAATCTTTTAAAATGGAATAAAATTGAGAAAGTTATGGCCCTTCAAAGTAGAGGGGGTTAAGAACTCAAAAAAAACAAACCACCAAATGTTATAGAGACCGGTTCCCAAAACCAACAAAATTCCTTGTATGTTGCTTTGTTGTTATTAGAGTTCCAAAATGATTTATAAAACTTTAGGTGGTGCTCCTATAACACTTTAAATCATTTAAAATGAATAAGAAATAAGAAAGTTATGAGGTTTGAAAGTAGGAAGGGTCCAAAAAGAAAAAGAAAAAAAAGAAAAAAAAGAGTTTTGTAAGTTGGAAAACTTATTTATCTTTTTGTTATGTTTTCATTACTCATTTTCCTTTGCACTTCAAAGATGATTTCTAGAACTTGAGGTAGTGTTCCCATAACATTTTAAATCACTCAAAATGAAACACATATGATGAAGATATAAATAATTGATGAATATGTGTCCTTATTATAGTAATTGTATTATAGTCATAACATAGTTGAATAGTAATACTTTAGTAGTGGTGCGTTAGTGGCCATACTAATTATATAAATGAGAATCATAATAAAAAAACTAGTTGCAAATGTATCCCATAAGGGTAGTGAAAATGTGGATGTGTGGCATGATTACATTTACATTATACACTAGTTGCAACATAGTTGTTGCTTTAACGACACATTTATAATAATTTTAAAGTAGTTGCCACATGTAATTACAATGTAACTCCTAGAAAAATCAAGCATGGTTAACTACATTTGTATGTATAATATGTATAAATTATCATATACAAAACCCATTTTCAACTCATTTGCAATTATAATATAACTAATTGATTTTTTAACGTGGCAATTTATTTATTAATACATCGTTTTTCTAAAAGGATAGTTGCACAATAGTTGTAATACCCAAGGGATAATTGCATAACAATTGTATATGAATTGTTTTTTGAATTTTAGTTGTAGGGTTGTGTGGTTTTGGCAGACACGATTTTTCATAATAAAAGTTGAGTAAATTTATTTATTTTGGGTTGTAATGTGTGACTTTGATTGGCTATTGACAAAAATAAAAATAAAAATTTAATGTTCCCAAAATATAAAAATTTACTACCAATATGTTCATGTGAAAGTGCTTCTTTTCAACCCATGTATATATAATACAAGGCCACATTTAGAAAAATAAAAAATTGGAACATAACAATAAACTTGATTGACAAGCTATTGGCACCCCCAAGTCAAGTTTAACATTACAACATTGGTAGGGCTTTCACTTGCAGATTAGTGGGTTTGAACCCCAAAACCTTTTTTGAAGTTTCAAGGTACTAAATAAGGGCTAAAAATTCCCACTAGGGTTAAAATGTAGAAATGAAACACATGGCCAAAGGCCTTGAATGGTAAAGCCCATTATGGCCATGGGTTGTTTAGGGTCCAAGGACCTAGAATTAATAATGAGATTGAAATTTTGCCCTTTTCCTCTTTTTATGTGTTCATCTTCTTGCTCCTCCTTGTGAGCCTCCTAATGATTTTCCTTAGGTTCACCATCCTCCCCTTGTTCTTCCTTGTGTTTTCCATCTTAATCCTTCGCATTGGCATTTTGCTTCACTCCACTTAATTGTTTTTTGAAAAAAAGGATGTACTCACTTGGCTTCAATTTTTTGTGTGATATGTATCTTCAAAGCAGTCATCTAAATGGGTCAAGTGGGTTACAAAGGTCCAACAAGTTTACTAGGAGTTGGGAGTGAAGAAGACAAGGAAATCAATTGAAGTTGTAGTTCCACCAATAAAATATGGGATTGAAAGCTTGAAATGAGGATGGTAGAAGAAAGAGGTTTAATGATAAAAGGCTCCAAATTGAATTGTTGGGAGAAGCATTGGGGTAGGCTCTAAAATACATCTATGGCAATTTCTAAAGTTTTTTCATCAATTGCCATGTTTTCCTCTTCGATGTCTAGGGTTGGTGACTATCTAAGAAATTGCATTGGTTGGATGTTGAAGGTTGCCAACACTTGAGGCAAAAAACATGGGGGACGAGTGAGATTCCATTGAACTTTGAAAAGATGCAAGAAGTTTCTAGTTGTCCATATAGTGGTCATTTTTGTCTCAAGATGTAATATTCTTTCAAGACTTCTAGAGTGTTGTCTTATGTCTCTCCATGCTTCTATCCCTACTTTAACAATCATTTGCTGAGCTTTTATCTCTTTTTGGCTAAACCTTTACTTGTTGGTAAAACATATATTTTTTATGGTTAAACTTTTATCTTTTGGCAAAACCTTTTTATTTATAAAAATAAATAAATAAATAAATATATTTTGGAAACTTTTAAAAATCTTTCCTTGGAAAATGTTTATCTTTTCCTAATTAAACTTCTATATTTCAGCAAAAAATAATAATTTCCAAATTAAAGATTAGTTATTGGGAAAACCTTTTAAAATATTGGTTTAACTTTTATCTCTTGACAAAACCAATAATGTTTCTTGGTTAAACTTCTACCTTTCACTAATACCTCTTTATTTATTAATTAAATTGTTACCTTTTGACAAATTTTTTACTTTATTTTTGGCTAAACCCTTATCTTTCGGCAAAAATGATATTTTTACTTGGTTAAATTTCCACCTTTCGACAAAATATTTTTACTTGTTGACTAAACTTTTACCTTTTGGTAAAACCAACAACTTTTATTGGCTAAATTTTTGTCGTTTGACGAAATCTTTTTACTTAATGGTTAAACGACTATGTCTTGACAAAACCTTCACATTTTCCTAGTTAAACCCTTATCTTTCAACAAACCAATGTTTTTTCTTGGTTAAACTTCCACCTTTTGGCAAAGCACCTTTAATTTTTGGTTAAACTTTCGATTGTTGGCAACATCAATATATATCTTTGGTTAAACATCTATATCTTGGCAAAATTAAGATATTTTCTTGGTTAAACTTCCACTTCTCAACAAATCCTTTTCGACTTCCTAACTAAAACCTCCATCTTTTGGCAAAACCAATATCTTTTCTTGACTAAATTTCTACATTTAAACAAAATGTTTTTAATTTTTTGGTGAAATCATTATCTTTTTAATATTGCTCACACACAAGAAAATCCTCAAAGTACTATGGAAGGTGATGATTATTGACAATGAAAGTATTGCAAAAATCAATGCATTTAAAAAGTTGAATGGAATTTGAACACACTTTTGAAATGATTTTAAAAATAGATAAATTTCATTAACCCACTTTGAATCACAATGCAATACCTTCATCCACCATTAATGAGCTTCCCAAAAAGAAAAAAAATCTGAGGCCCAAAAAATTGCCGCTTCACTTCATTGGCTACAAAAGATTTTTTTTTTTGTCTACCTATGTTATTTGCCATTTTCAGCCTAGACTAATGGCAAGGGCATGAAATGGTGTCTAACACTTCTTTGAAAATTAATTGTTAGACTTGGCACTAATTTGCACATGATATTAATTATTTTCTATATTCCAGATTGAAAATAAAAACAAGAAATTATTTCAAGAATTTGTTTTTGGGGGGAATAACTTATAAGATGACTTCCCAACTGCAATAATAATAATAATAATAATAATAATAATAGTAATTCCACAAAACACATTAGAAATTATAACTATTTTAACCTCAGATTGTGATGATTCCTGAAGAAGAGGGGAATGAATAACTTGTATGGTAAAACTTGTACGTTGTAATTTTTGAATTTTTGTTTTCATTTTTTGAATTTTGAATTTTTGAGAATGATGTAAAAAACTGGCAAACTTTTATTACAAAAATAATTGAAACAACAAAGAAAGAAACTAAAGAAAGAAATGGAGAGAGAAAGGATTGTTCGGATACAGACAAAGCAATCAGAGCTTGGGGGGCCCTTTATGGCAAGTTCAAACCAGATCTGTTGGTGTCAGTAATCATTTATGGAAAAACTCTAATAATTTGTTTAAATTTTAAAAATAGACCAATCAGTTATCAGTTTCACTGTTCAAGTAATATCTTTGGTTATCAATTTACTTTGTCAAATTTTTGGAGTAATAAACTAATACTAGTGTGGTCTGTGCTGTTGGCCCCCCAAGTGTTACCATATCCTCAACTGATTTTTCCTTTCCCAAAATTGGTTTTTTTTTTGGGGAATTTACTTGAATTTTCAGCAGCAGAAATCACTTAAAAAAATCAATATCTCTCACATTCTGAATCCAAATAAATTCCATTACTTCATGCTCATCAAGATCTTTCCAACAACACCAAAGGCACATTTCAATTCCTCTGTAATTTTTGGTTACGATTTAATTTAATTTTTAGTGAAGAAATCGTTCAATATTCAAGAACTTTTGCACCACAAGTCCAAATGCACATGAAGCCCAAGCTGATGCTCCCGTTCTCCTTTAGAGCTTTCCAACGAGACCAAGAATCTGATTTGAAGCCTCCTCTTTTCTTTTAGAGCTTTCCAACGAGACCAAGAATGTGATTTGAAGCATCCCAGTTCGGTGAATCTCATAAGTACAAACAAAACAAAACAAAACAAACTACCTTGCTTCACAGATAGATAACTCATGTTGTGTGTTCTTCCTTTTAAAAATGACCTGGTTTCCACATTCCAAAGTTTATTTGGAGGTTCTTCAAGTGAGAGTTTGAACTTTGAACTTGGTTCCTCCAATTTTGAAACACTTTTTGATTTTGGGTTTAGCATATATTTTTTCAAATTCAAAAGCTTCTTGGCCTAGTTTTAAAAGTGGATTCAATTCCATGTACACATTGCACACTCGCCCCCAGATGCTAAAAGATTTAGATTGTACGAGTAACGAAATTTTATAACAAAATAAAACATGAGTCTATATAAATATAAAGTTCAACATCTAATAAATAGAAATATTCAATTATGAAGTCCAGCTTATTCATCAACTTTTTAATAAAGAAATAAATAACTTTTTAACTTAAAGATCATGACCTTAATGTTCAAAAATGTATTTTTTTACAATTTTTGATCTAACAAAAGATTAGTTTCATAATTTGATCCTTGTGTTAGTTTCAACAAAAGGATGATCCTACACTACCTATTTTTTGAAAAAACATAAAAAATAAAAATAAATAAATAAATAAATAAATAAATAAATATATATATATATATATATATATATCGAAACCCTCATCAAACTCGTTTGATTGTGTGAATTGAGGAGAACTTATTTGAGAATTTATAATTTAAATATTAATATTTCTCAAATTTGAAGAAGAGTAGAGTATAGTCCAAACCTATTTATTTATTATTTTTAATGTTGATAGCAATTT
>Ga0209208_10010475_pt1 | contig 12018 bp, 12 predicted proteins | sample S1TSphfallax_3_FD_187694 | JGI IMG/M metagenome (GOLD analysis project Ga0209208, IMG submission 187694) | Host-associated microbial communities from peat moss isolated from Minnesota, USA - S1T2_Fd - Sphagnum fallax MG (SPAdes) (version 2) | ecosystem: Host-associated > Plants > Peat moss >...
AAATTTTAAAAAAAAAAAAAAAAAAACAAATTTTCAAAGAAAAAATAATTGTGAACTATTTCATTTGGACATGGAATCTTCAAGTTTTACTAATCATTGGATAGATATGTGTTGAAGTAAACAACATTGGTTTAGATCATCATGAGAGTTGCTTTGGCTTCATTGTTGAATTTGATGAGCAAAATCTCTTCAAACCTAGACATTATTGAATTAGACTATTGCTTGTAGCTTGTTCAGTCCCCTCTAATAGCCAATGGTCTCCAACCTTTTGTGAGTACTTAAAGCAAAGGTTGGGACTAAAACTGAAAACCCTAAATTGCACCATGAAAATCACTTACTCACTAAATGGTAGGGTACAAGGCATGGGTGAGATGTTAAATATCTCACATCGAGCTTTGTTTGGAGTGTTGAGTAGGAGACAATGTGACGCTTACATGTTTGTTTTGCGCGGTTGATTGTTGTTCAAGCCTTTTCAAGTCTACTATTATCTAGTCATTTTGTTTGCTAATACAGAAGTATCGTAAATCTTGATACTTCACAAAATATGGGCATGTTTAGTGGAAAGAATCTATGCATCTTACCTTCAAAAGGAATGGTTTATTTAGTTCATGGTGATATGGCCTTTGAACATTGATTGGTTTACAAGTGAGTCTAAGCAATTGGTACAAGTGAAGTAGAAGTTCAATGACATGGTAATGAAGGCTATTTAAGGACTTGTAAAGATCTTTTATGCATTTTGCTTTGTTGAATTTTTTTCAATGAATATGGCAACATGTTGCAATTTTGGGTTGCAACACATGATTTCCAAATTTCTTATGCATGCTATTGAGAATCAAAAAGAGAGGTTCCACATGGAATTTGTGGAGTTCAAGCCATAATTACATATGATGAATGTGTTGTTCATCAACCAAATTGCAAATTTGGGATTGCAAAACTTGGGTTGGGGAAATAATAAAAGTCTTGTGCAAAATGTCCATTCAACCACCAATAATTGCTATACAATAGCTAGGTACTTCAAGTTCCATTTAAGGGCTAGTTTTGTGGCTTGGGTGAAATGGTATGGACTTGTGTTTCACCCAATAGCTTCACTCCAATCAAGGTTGATGTTTGGATTGGGCTCCATAGATTGAGTTGCACCACCACTTGGCCCAACAACTCCATGTTGTGCTTTCCAAATAGGTAATATATTTCTAAATTGATCAACTATGGTAGGATCTCCAAACTATTGATGTGTGAACTTGATGAAGCATATAGTCATATAGTGCCACAGTTGGGTAAATACAAAATTCCATTCTCTTCTAAAGTGGTGCATTGCCTACAACCCCATATCACCTATGGAGAATTATATTAGCAATGTATTCTTTCTCATTTTCCAAATTATCAGTTTCAAATGATAATGCTTTCACTATGTGCCATTGCCACCACCGTAGCCCACCCAAACTCAATCAGGACGGAGGTTGAAAGATTTGAAACTTGTACAATTGTTGAATTGTGTACTATCAATCATATTGGATTTGTATAAATAAGCTTTTTAGAGACGAACTTTCTAGAGATACAGAATTGAAGTTGTTGGGATTGAAGAAAACTGAAGAACTAAACATAATCTTGAAGGTGCAATTGGTTTTTACTTGATGCAATATGGTGAAGTTGCACAAATCAATGTTACAAAGTAAACAATAGTTAGAAATAAACGGGTTGGAAGGCCCCAAAAAGAGAGAGAAAGAGATTTGACATAGCCAAACAAGTTTGATCATGAAATTAAGTCGATCTAAAGATTTTCTATACTCGTTAAGCACATTGTCCTATAACAACATTGAGCCTGATGTTGCATTTAGTTTGTGTCTATTAGTAATAGATATTCATCTCACAGAAGATTGGAAATTCAGGGAAGTTGGGATACAGGGAAGATATTGGTTGAAATGAATGTTAAGAAATACACGATCTGGCAGAGTTAAATATAAGATAGAATCTGGAGCAGAAATGTCAGAAATCAGGAAGAACAATGGATGAAATAGAAATGGAGGCCTGGAAAATGGAAGTCTTGAGAAAGTCAAAATCCAAGAGATGGGCATGGCAAACATATGTAGTCTATCTACCCAGCGACTCTCTCAAACAACTAATGCTCATCTGAGGCAGTAAATGCTTTAGGAGTTTGTTTGTTAGATGTTTACCTTGGTGGGTATTCTCTTCATTTCCCTTTCTCATTGTCCACAAAGACACATGCAAATGAAGGCAAACAATGTGATACCTAATAACAATTGTTGAAGTTAATCTGTGAATCGATGAGACTGAAACTGCATTGATATCAAGAAATTTGAATCACAAATTGCAACACTGGATACTGGCCAAATTCTGCAGTAGAAATGGCTACTGCATTGCAAGAGTAGAATTAAAAGTTTGACTCAGATCATCTCAGCTACACCTTCCTTCCCTTGACCTCACTTGGGACACCATTTCTACCTGACCAAACTTACATCAACAAAGGAGGCCACAACTGTACCTTACTCATAAGCTGGATGGCAAGGACTTTTTGAGCCCACAATCATATAGAGTGGTCATAGAGTAATGTGTGCCCACTCGTATTGGGGCAATTAGAAAAATGCACCAAAGTTCAAAATTGGAGAGTGTCATACAAGCTCAATGCGGTCTGCTGCCAGCAAGCCCTGTACAGGCCTGTATCTGAGAATGTAAAGATCATCAAGCATCAAATCCACACTTTCATAACCCCTGCCACCCATCCAATTCACACTCTATATCATTCATCAAAACTCTACACCTCTGGCAAACAAGCAGGTCAAACATTTGAGCATTATTTAATTTTGACAAAATCATGAAGTTGCTCCTTCCTTTGTGTACTCTTGGCAAGCCTGCTTTAGATTGATTAAACTTGGGATCATAATCCACAGAAAACAAAGCTTTCTAACATGCCAAGCCTAGATATCTCTTGCATTATCATTTCCAGGACCTTAGTTTTGTGCCCTTCCCAGGTATGGGAGAATAACAAGATTGAAACACATACCACACCTATGCATCTACACATCACCTAGTCAGAATGTGTAGATGATACCTCTCATCAAGTTGGAAGGAACCAACTGCACCTTTGCTTCTGCAAAAAACATAGGTATCGAGATCGGGTTCCAAAACTGCGAGTTTGTTAAGAAAGATGTACCCTTACTGCATCCTGAAACACTTTAGCTACCACTTTCAATGGCAAGCATTACTAGAGGACAATAACACAGCATTAATGTTTCTGCAGTTTCATTCCCCATTCAGTAAGGAAATACTGGTCTTCTATTGCAAGCCTGTGCACAATGTATGTCAATTCTGCTGACTGCAACAAAACTGGAGGCCATCATTCTCATGGAAAAAAGCTAAACCAGAAAACTGATGTGCATTCATAAATTAATCTGACTTTGATGGAATGGATACTCATGTCATCACCTTCACTAGACTCTGCTTGTTTCACCATCGAGCAATAAGCTGTCTCCAATTTGTCCAGCACACAGTTCTTCATGTGCTTGGACAGGGCATCAACATACCTGTGTAACCACACACCCCTGACACTGGTCATACACAAACAACAATAGAGAGAGTTATAAAAACTGTCAGATGCTCAAAAACCACTTGGATGCATCGAAAGCATTTGGGTAGGCACTTTCTAGTGTATCCACCTTTGAGCATAACCTTGCTCCTGCTCAGAAAGTCGTTCCCACAACTCAGGTGTCCTAATGATATGCATCACAAACTTCTCAATCTGCAGCACCCCTTCCCGCAAAGCCCGGCCAAGTAGATGGAAACACTAAATTTGAAAACATAGAACCACCACCCATAGCCAGCAACCAAAAGAACTTGCTGGCTTGCATGAAATAAACTGAAAGCATTTCCTCTTGCCACTGACATCTGCACATGTCAACAAGTCTCGTCCATTCTTGTTGGATTGGGTATTGACACAGTGGACTTGTGCAAGCTTGATTCAAAGCCAAAAAACCTATGGAAGATCTAAAGCACAAGCTAGATCTTGACATAGAAATAAACTGAAAGCAATGAATGACTCTTGGTTCTGAAGTCTGCACATGTCAAGTCTTGTCCATTCTTGTTCGATTGGAAAATTGACATGGTGGGCATGTGCACAAGCTTGATCCAAAGCCAAACCTGTATGGAAGATCCCAAGCACAAACTTGATCTTGACATAGAGATCAAAACCCTAATCCCGATCCTTGAGCAGCATTTGAACACATTGTCATTGAAGAAGCATATACTTACCTTGCCAAGTCGAGTTCTTAGGTAAGCTTTGAGCAGAAACGTTGTGCGACTGATATCCATTTGATAAATAGAGAGCATGAGATCATCAACTGTTTTGGAAATTTCTGCAGTATTGTCTTCCTGTAACCAAAAAAATGAACACTTCCTTTTGAAAGCCAAGTACTATGTGCAAGAAAGAAAGTAAAGAAAATTCAGCTATACCTTCTTTTTCCATGCATGCCATTCAAGTTCGGTTGAAATCGTAGCAAAGATGCAGGAACCCTTGGGAACAGGATTTTGGCGCCAAACAGAAGACGGATTCTGCAATGCCGACGAAGCCTCTCTCTCTCTCTCTCTCTCTCTCTCTCTCTCTCTCTCTCTCGCTGGCGCAATTTCAGTCTGATGATGAGGATCCTTCCCCCCTCTGTCTGTCTGTCTGTCTGGCTGTCTGTCTAGGCGGACAGAAGATCATAGGGAAGAAAGAAGCATCATAGGAGAATTAGGACGAACTGCACTGCAGTGCTCTGCTCTGTTCTGCAATTAGCGTATGCAAAATGCGTGTGGCTTACCATGAGGAGGATCTGCTCGTGGACACGTTCAATGAGATGAGCTTCATATGGCAGGATGTCGGGAGCTGCTTTCTCATTACGCCACACACGTTTCAGAATCTCGACATCGCTGCTGCCGACGTCGAAGCTTCCCTCTGTCCAATCGTCCAGTCCCGTCCCGCTCCCCGTTGCCGTTGTTGCATCCTCCCAGCGATCCACACTTCCATTCCCACTCTCCATCTCCCTCTCTCTCTCTCTCTCTCTCTCTCTCTCTCTCTCTCTTTCCTCTTCTTACCAAAAAAAACACAGCAAAAACAAAACAAAACAACATCAACACGACCCCGTCGCAGGCTCACTCACTCACTCAATCCAGCGCTCGCAAATCTGCGTCTTCTGCGATTTTGTTTGTTCTCGGATTGGTTTTCTCCGTCGTCTCCCGCGCGTGCAGCAGCGCGGACACGGCGACCGTCTGGAACACCTCTTGCATGCTTTTTGCTGCGGTATTCATCCATCTCACGTATTGCATCTTCATCCCTCTCTTTGCGTCATTCATTCATTCATCACCACTTCTTCATCCAGCTCTTTGCTGCGGTATTCATTCGTTCATTTCACGTATTGCATCTTCATCCAGCTCATTGCTCCAGTATGCATTCATCCATTCATTCATCACCACTTCTCCATCCAGCTCTTTGCTGCGGTATTCATTCGTTCATCTCACGCATTACTTCTTCATCCATCGCTTGGCTACAGTATGCATTCATCCATCACCACTTCTCCATCCAGCTCTTTGCTGCAATATTCATTCGTTAATCCCAACGCATTCCTTCTTTATCCATCGCTGTGCGTGATTCAATCATTCATCACTGCTTCTTCATCCATCTCTGCTGAGGCTTCCATTCATCTCACGCATTGTTTCTTCATCCATCTCTTTGCGTTATTCATTCATCTCTCCCCACTGTTTAGTGTCCTCATTCACTATCATGGAACGAAACAGGCCCGTTCCACCTACACTGACCGTTCCGGATTTTTGTAACGGTGTTCTACCAGGGCCCGTTCCAGACCGTAACTGCTGGTTTTTACCAGCTGCATGTCTACTATCTTAGGGCAATAATAAGTTTTTAAAACATAGAAGGCAACAACAATACAAACAAATTAATTAATTAAAAATTAATTTCATTATATTTTTGTTATTATATCTTCATCAAAGCCTTATTGAAGTTTGGAAAATAACATCAATTTAATTTTAAAATTTTATATCTAAAAAACGAATTTTATATTAAATTTTTAATTTGGTTTAGAATTGACATGTGTTCTATTTTAACCAATTCTTGCATAATCCTTTAAATCAATTTTTTAAGAATCTCATTTTTATAAGATTTAAAATAATTGAAGCTAATTATCTGAATGTTTATGAAACAAATTTCAATTGAAAAATTAATCATATGAATTATTTTTTACATTTCATAGTGATATGAAACCTCGTGATACAAAAAGGCAAGTGACAACCCAAAAGACAAAAAATGATATAAAAGCATGATTAAATCAGTTACCCAACATTCAGATTTTGAGAAGAAACCCAACAAGTAGATGGGTTGATTTCAAAACAACTCATCAATTGGATGGGTGCACCCAAAATCTACACATGCAAAGGCAATAACCAGCAGATGGCAGCTGGTTGTTCCACCTACGAAAACACCCCCCAGACGTGCTTGAATAGGACACCAAAACCAGAATTTTCTTTGTGTAAAATTCTGCAATTTTGCGCAAATGTGAAAAATGTAGGTTATTAAATTTCATTTAAAATGATAATTAGAACTAATTTAGATTAAAAAATGTATAAGATTCACTAGTGATTGTCACCTTGACAATTTTGAGCAACATTCACTTAATAACATTACGAAAAGGCTTTGTAATTGCTTTACTAAGTCACTCCTTTCATCAACTCCATATCACAATTATGAAAACATTCTATAATTATTTAATTACCTCCATTCTTTCACTAACCCACTAACAAGAAGATGAAAAGACAAATTAAAAAGTGCTTTTTCATAATTCAATTTTTATAATCTGGTTGAATTCAAACTGAATTAGTTTGAATTCAATTGACATTTCTACGAGAATGGTAACCATGTTGAATCCAAAACAGAAAAATAAATAAATATTAGTTCAATTCATTTCAATTTAAAATTTTGAATTTAATTCAAATTGCATCATGTAAATTCATTAAAATATTAAATCGTTCAACTGGAACTTAATTTTTATAAAATCAACTCATATTTTTCATCAATTCATTGTCATTAGTACTGCCCAAGAAATTTTTAACAAACTTTCACATTTGGGTGTTCATTTCTGGTCAATTTTGTGTATGTTCAGGTCACATTGCAGAGTTAAAATCAGGGGGGCTATTTCAGAAAATGGGTCACCTGCACGAGCTAAATTCCAGCCTTTTGTTTAATCTTTTCATCATACAAAGTTGGATTGTCCAAAAAACAACCAAAAGCAAAACCCTACCATGTGGGTAAAACCATTGCAAACAAAGCAGCCCAGGTCCAGGACTCAAAGTCTTCATGTACATTCTCCAAGTCCTTTGTGAACAGAAACAAAATGCATACTTAGGACTGCAAAGAAACCGTTAACAAGCCACAAAATAGAATCACAGATAAACAGCAAAGATATGAAAGCAAAGAAGAGAAAATATTCCATCCAGGAAATGGGAGCTAGGAAAGGAGCTGCTTCTAAACTTCATGTGAAGCAAATACAATCTTGTTGATCTATTTTTAAATGAATAAAATTCCATGTAGACATCACAGGGCTTGGGCTTTGAGCTCAGAATGCAGATGTACCTCAGTGTTTAAGAGATGTACATCCATGTCGAATGTATCCAACTGCATCATGTTGTCACACCTATAGCTTCCAAGACAATTTCTGTAGGCTGGCTAGCACCAGATCAGAGGCAACAAATTCTGATGGAGGTTTCAAAGCAGGCCTAGTTTTGCCAAGACTTCCTGCTCTTGTCGCATGTCTGCTTGGAGTCAATGAAAACAATGAAAGCCGAAGGATTGCACACATTTAGAATTAACAATGGAGTTACAAGGATACATTCTTCATCGGGATTGTCAGGAAAGCCTGTATGAAGCACATTGTCCATGCCATCTAAAATAGCTGATGTGGTCATTGAGGATTCCATACACACCACTGCTGCAATTGCATCAGACTGTGTCACCTCACTCCTGAACATTAACCTTGCATGTGCTGCACCCAAGCCACAACACTCACACAATTCAAGATGCTGGTCACCTAAGCACACCAAGGTGAATTTTCAGAATTTGAAAAACACAGACCAAATTGGACATTGCAACTTGCTGAAAGCCAATGAGATGGTGTGCAAATGGCATGCTCTGAGCTCATGGGAGGAAACTACTATCTATCTCATTATCTATCAACTCATACCTTGGGCAAGTCGGATCAAGCTTTCAAGCATGCGTATAGTGGTCCTTGCTGCAAGTCCAACAGAAGATCCAGACTCAGGTTAAAAACTATTAAACCTCCATCTTATTCAAACCAACAAAACAAGGAGAAACTGTATCCCACAGTAGTGGATGAAAAAAAAACTGCTATGTCTCTTCATGGAAAGAGACAGACGGCTTACTAAAAGCTGGATTACAACTTACAAAATATCACAGAATATGAGGACACAGGAGGGGTCAGTATGACAAATCTGCATGATCACAGACCACACACAGATTTCATGCAGGACAGAGAGTAACTACACAAAGGCATGTCAAACAGTAGAGACAGAAATAAATAAATACATACAAATTGGTGGTAGACAGCCCAGAAACATAGGCAGAGAGCAGTTACCTGCATTTGGGGAAGCTGATCGCCGCTGGTGCTGGTAATAGCTGCTAATCACTCTTTCAGCCTCAGTTGTTAGCACAGGATTGAAGTTTTGCCGCACATATCGAATGTAACTGTCACATTCAGTGTTTTCCATTACGGTCATGTGTTTAAAAGCCAGATTCCTAAACATTCCATTCTTGGTTGTCAAAGCAGTTGGGAAGTCAATCTAGCCAATAAGTGTATTTGAGCACATGCAAATGCATCAGAAATTCCCATGTGTTTATTGAGGAATGTGTAGTTTATGCAGGTACAAACTCGTAAGAAGTAGAAGGGAACTTTCGAAGAGTACCTTTGCAACATGGCCATGGTCCAAATCATAGCCACACCATTGTCTCCACATAAGTCTGCAGATTTTGTATGCTGTGCAAACAATCCCACTACCAAATATAATTCTAGATTGAATCCATATATGCAGAAGCACCAAACAGCATTCGGTATAATAACTTCATGCAAACAAATGAGTTTGGTCCTAATTATGCATAAATGACAGTTCCCACAGACCCTCATAATCCCCAAAATAAGATGTGCTAATGGTGTCCTACAAGAACAGGGTATGAACAGTTGGAAGAACATGGAAAGCTGAAAGTCCAAAACAAAGCATATAAGAATAAGGACCACGTCATGGACTTACCTCCGACAAGATGTGAGATGAGACAATTTTGTCCCACTCAGGACTCTTGGTGTCTAAAAGGACCAGTACAATGTCAAATCGGCTTAAAAGTGGTGCAGATAATGTTGTGTTCACAGATAGAGCTGTGACAGGTTAAGGAATTGCCCATGCATAAAGCCTGACTGACAAACCTACCAACAATCAGGTGCAGTCTTTCTACAACTTGCACTTTTCTTGTGTTAGGAAATACAAGAACTGACTGGTCGCAAAGATACTCTAAAAATGTTGAATGGATACTCTGGAAAGGATCATATTGACCTTTGGGATTTGTGACTCCAAACACAGTTGTCCTAGTGTTCAGTGTTGTCACTAGCCCCGCCTGCAATACATTTCTCATTTGTATGGTTCAATCAAGTAGTGTCAAGAGAAAAACCAAACAACTGTGCACATCCTGCACCTCTCGTGTATAGAAAGGAACTTTCTCTGTGTCATGGCTCCTGGGTATTGGCATCTACACAAATGTGGCCCCCTCAAAGAACCTGCTATCCTTTAGAAGCATCTGACAGATCTATTCCAGTTGTTTATGATGTTTTGCAGAAAGAATACCAATTTTACACAGCAAACAACTCTGCAATCACCCTTCCAATCCCTGCTCAAAACTATACACAGTAGAAGCTGACTCATACCTTGGCAACACTTATGGTTTGTTGCTCCATTGCTTCATGGATGGTGGCTCTGTCTGGCTCTCGAATACTGAGCAGAAATTTGTGTGTTAGTATCCTTTTTGTCACCTCAGGTCAACTAGGCATCACATTTTGACATGGGAATACCTGTCAAACTCATCTATGCAGCAGAGACCACCATCTGCCAGCACCAGAGCACCCGCTTCCAGCATCCATTCACCTGCTTTGCAACATTAGTGAGTGGAGCTCTCAACAAACTGGGACCCGCAAGTGGTTCAGGGGAAAAGATCAGAATTATACCTCCATCCTTCACTGCAGTCACTGTTAGTCCAGCACTGGTGCTGCCAATGCCTGTAGTCATCACTGATCGATGACTCAGCTTAGCTGCATATTTCAGGAATTGTGACTTCCCAGTTCCTGTCATGCATACAGCAGCACCTTCTTCAGGGCACCTCTTCAGCAGATCACCTACACTAAAAGACCTCAATGCCCATGACTGCTAGACTTGACCGTAGAAGAGCATCACTTAAATAGGATGTAGGTGATTTGAGGACCTGGAGAAGCATAGGAGAGTGAGAAGATTGACCTGGATCACCAACAAGCAGCAGATGGGATTCTCCCCGTACTCTTGTGCCCGAGGAATCCACATGTTGAACACCTCCTATCAGTGTTAGTGCAACTGTGTGAAACCAAATACACTTTAGATTCAAAGATCCTGGCACATCAGCAGATTACATAAGAGTCCCAATTGTACCATGTGTTTTCAATGATTAGGCTTACAACCCAGTTCCCATGTAAAACAGGTCGTGCTTGTGGCACAATTCCTGTTCATTTCTTTCATCTTCCCTCTCACTCAGCAGCATGGAGAATGGACCTGGCCTCACCAGACACAGACCTGCAAGCTTGACAGTGGATAACCCATACACCTGGGGGCAGATGTTGCGCAATAGAGTGTTGCGACCTGGGGACAGAAATTCACAGTTTTAGATTTGTTCATGTACTACTCACCAATTTGACCATACCAAAAGCCGTGTGGTCTGTTCAAAATGTCTAGAAGTTCAAGGAAGAACAAATTCACTTTCCTTGTGCATGTACTTCTTAACAATTCATTGTGTGAGAAATCCATTTGATCTAGGACAGGCAGCTAGTGACAACCTTCAAAGGGCTTGTCACGATAACGTTGCCAAAATTCTTCAAACTGCTGCACTACCTCCTCAGAAACATCAATAGATGCCTTGAGCTCATCTGCTTTCCTGTCACAGAACAATGCTAACTAGCAGCTTGGTATTCTGTAGTCTTTCTGTACAAACTGCCAACATGATTGCAAAGAGAGACTGCACAAAAACATCTGGGTAACCAAACAAATTTGTATCACTTCCAGCCAAACCCACAAAAATATGACAAGATGAGATCTGTTATGACCTTGGCTGACTCTGAAAGTGTCAGACTATCACATTAATCCTGAATGCCAGTGACTAGCTGCCATTACTCCAAACTGATTGCATTAAATTCCAGCAGGGTGTGTGGATATGCACAAAAAAATCTGCTCCAAATTTAAGGCAAATAATCATGCACCTAGTATGGCAACTAAGCATCACTGAGTGGCTAAGTTATAGGTCTGCTGTATACATTTCAGAGGTGGTTTACAGCTGGACTATTGCCCAACATTCTACCAAGGTTTCATCCCAAGTACCCACATGGTTTTCAGTGATAATGCCCCATTGACCCCTAGTGTAGCTGGGTTGGCTACAGTAGAGAACATCTAGCATGGCCTAGTTCTGGATCAAACACCAATTGCAAGGTGGTTATGGGGTATGTCTATTTGGGTTATTGACTTGATGCTGCCAATGAGAAGACTGAGTCAAAATATCCACTAGCAGTCAAGAGGCACAGCTCAAAAAAGTAGTTCAGTATCAAACTGACATTTGAAACTAAAATGAAGGCTACATCAGGACTTGAATGAAATCTTGCCCCTGCAAGGTAGATTGTGAAGTCTAAAAGGAGGATGAAAAGTAAAGGAGTACTTGAGGTAGTT
>Ga0209208_10010476_pt1 | contig 12015 bp, 10 predicted proteins | sample S1TSphfallax_3_FD_187694 | JGI IMG/M metagenome (GOLD analysis project Ga0209208, IMG submission 187694) | Host-associated microbial communities from peat moss isolated from Minnesota, USA - S1T2_Fd - Sphagnum fallax MG (SPAdes) (version 2) | ecosystem: Host-associated > Plants > Peat moss >...
ACCAGGTGGTGATCGAGGAAGTCGGCCGGCTTCTCGAGGTTTTCGAGGCCCAGTTGAGCGACTCCCTGCGCCAGGCGAGCCACGAATTTGGGTTAGTCGGCGCAGCCTTCCAGGAAATCGCCGCGGCCAATGAGCGGACCAATTCGGTCACTCTGCCTGAGCCCGAATTGACCCTGGTGCGGATCAACTGCGAGCGCATCGGCCGGTCGCTGGCGGATGCCGTCGTGGGATTGCAATGCCACGATAGGTTGGCACAGCGGCTCGGACACATCCGCGACGGCCTCGATCACCTGCAGAGTCTGCTGGGAGACGGGAACGAGCGCTCCGACGCGCAGTGGTTGCAGCTGCTGCGCGGCGTCGACCTGGCGCAGCAAACCGCGCAATCACGCTTGGCCACGGCCGAGAGCACGGCAAATGCGAACATCGAACTATTCTGAGCCAGAACACGGACCAACCATGAACAAGCCGATGGTGCGCGAGCGGGAGTTCAAATTCGACCAGAAGGACTTCGAGGCGCTGCGGACGCTCATCAAGAACATCACCGGGATCACCCTCGCGGATTCCAAAGAGGAGCTCGTCTACGGCAGGGTGTCACGACGCCTGCGGTCCCTCGGGCTGCAGACTTTCAGCGAATACCGGCAGCGGCTCGAGTTCGGCGACCAGGAGGAGTTGACGGAATTTTGCAATGCGATGACCACCAACCTGACGGCGTTTTTCCGCGAAAGCCACCATTTCACCTACCTGCGAGACCATCTGCTGCTGCCGCGGCTCGAGGATCCGCACGCTTCACGCCGGATTCGCATCTGGTCGGCCGCATGTTCCAGCGGCGAGGAAGCCTATTCGCTCGCCATGACGGTTTGCGAGAGCATTCCCGACTGGCGTCGCTGGGACATCAAGATTCTGGCCACGGACATCGACTCGCGGGTGCTTGCCCGCGCCAAACAAGGGGTTTATGCAAAAGACCGGGTCAAGGGTCTGCCGCCGCAAAGGCTCGGCCGGTTCTTTCGCGCGCAACAGGAGGGCGGCCAGGAGGTGTATGAAGTCATACCGGACTTGGCGACACTCATCACGTTCAAGCAGCTCAATCTGATGCATGAATTGCCGATGACCGGCCCCTTCGATGCGATCGTGTGCCGCAACGTCATCATCTACTTCGACAAGGACACCCAGAAAAAACTCTTCGAGCGCATTGCACCACTGCAGCGGCCGAACGATCTGCTGTTCCTCGGCCACTCGGAGAGCCTGTTCCGGGTGACGAACGCCTACGCCCTGATCGGCAAGACGATCTATCGGCGCGCCTGAGCCATGCCCGGCCCCGTCACCACGCAGCACAAACCCGACAAGCCCCCGGCTCTGCGCGGCTTCGAGCATATTCGCCGATTTTGGAACCCCAGAATCAATTGTTGGACGGCCAAAATCCTGCCCGGCGAGTTCTTCGTCACCCGCAGTGACGAAGTGATCAGCACCATCCTCGGATCGTGCATCGCGGCCTGCGTGCGGGATCCGCTGCTGCGCGTCGGCGGCATGAATCATTTCATGCTGCCGGAGGACCAGTCGACCGGCAAGAGTTCCTGGCTCGAAGGCCCCAATGGACTGTCGACGCGTTACGGCTCGTATGCCATGGAGAGCTTGATCAATGAGCTGATAAAACTGGGCGCCGACCGGGGGCGTATGGAGGTCAAGCTATTCGGCGGTGCCGCCATCCTCTCCGCGCCGACCGACGTCGGTGCGCGGAACATCGCCTTTGCCCGTGGCTTCCTCAAACTCGAGGGTTTCCGCGTTGCGGCAGAAGACGTGGGCCTCACCTGCCCCCGCCACGTGGACTACTATCCAGCCACCGGGCGTGCGATGCTGAAGCGGCTGCCGACTCTGGGCGTGCGCGCAATCATCACCGAGGAGGCGAAGTACAGCGAGCGCTTGACCCGGGAGGAGCCACGCGATGACGTGGAATTATTCGACTAGGTAAGTCGTTATTGAACATGGAGGATGCCATGAAGATCATGATCGTCGATGACTCGAGCGCCATGCGCATGATAGTCAGGAAGACCCTGAGGCTCGCCGGCTTCGAAGGACACGAGTTCTCGGAGAGCGATGACGGCCAGAAGGCGCTGACCGCCATCAAGACCAGTGCGCCCGATCTGGTGCTGTCGGATTGGAACATGCCGAACATGACGGGTATCGAACTGCTGGAAGCGCTGACGATGGACGGTATCAAGGTAAAATTCGGGTTCATCACCACCGAGGCGACCCCCGACATGCGTCAGCGGGCCGCCGCCGCCGGTGCGAGTTTCTTGATCTCGAAGCCCTTCACCGCCCAGTCCTTCAAGGACATTCTGGGAGTGCACATCAAGTGAGCGCGTATCCGCTGCCGGATGCCGCGCACGTCAAGGATCTCCTCGGCATGCTGTTCGACGGGTTGACGGTGAAGCCCGGTACGAAATTGGACCTCTCCCCCAAGGCAATGAGCTATGTCGGACTGTATGCGTCGGACGATGGTCAGCTAGCCGCATTTTGCGGCTGCGACCTGGCATTCGCCACCAGCAGCGGCGCCGCCCTGTCCATGCTGCCGCCGACCGCAGCGAAAGAAGCCGCCAAGGAGCGCCAATTGACGCCGGTCATGCTCGCCAACCTGCATGAAGTCATGAACATCTGCACGCGGCTGATACTGCGCGACGATTCGCCCCACCTCAAACTTCGGGAAATATGCGCCATCGGCGCGCTGCCGGCGACGGTGGCGGCGGCACTGGGCGCCGCGAAGCGCCGCATCGATTTCGAGGTGACCATTGCGAAATATGGCAACGGCGTTCTCGCCGTCCTCTGCGTTTAATGACCCTCAGCGTCGACGCGCCACCAGCGCATCCATGTCCGCCTGCATTCGCTGCTTGTATTCGTCGGACCACCGGGCGTTCGGATTGACCGGTTTGCTTGGCGGCGGGGCGGCTGGCGTCTTCGACTCGACCGGCGGCTTGCGTGCGCCAGCCTTGAGCTTGAGCGTGGCGCGCGCGGGAGGCGGAGTGGACGAGGAGTTCGGATCGTTCATGCGGTCGACTGTACCGAATACGTTGCGGCTGCGACAGCTGTATCGATCACGGAATCGTGTCGGTGCAGCGCCGCCGCACTTGCCGATCGAGCGGCGCACTCCACGCTCCCTTGCAGCGACCAACGTTTCGGTATATTTATGTTGAATCGTCTCAGGAAATTTTTATGATCCCCAGCACCAAACGTAACAAGCTTCTCTCCGCCCTTCCCAGCGAAGGATTGCGGCCGCTGCGCTGGCGGCATTGCCTCCCGCCCCTGCGCAGACCGCAGCAGCCTGCTGATCAGAGCGCAGCGGCGGCCGATCGACCGCAACCTCGCGGGACGCGCCCCTAACCTTACGCCGCCGCGCGAGAATGACGGGCGGGTCACGCGTCGATCATTCGTTTGATGCGCTCGGCATACGAACTCCTCCAGCACCTCCACCACCCGCATTCGAAGGGTCGGTTCGTCATCGCCGGCAAGATCATGCTTCGGTAACCCCGGCGTGGCCGCTTCGGTCGCATCATCGGCCAATTCCGACGCGTCTTAGCGGGATCGGCCTAGGGGCAGAAATTTGCCGCCGGCGCGACGATTGCCGGCAGTGAGCGGGGCTCTCGAACCGGTGGCAAGTAGACGGGTGGTAACTCGATGGAAGCGGCCCTACGCGCCTTTATTGGCTATTTTTTCGTGGTGTTGATCGTGCGTATCGTCGGTCGGCGGCCCGGCAAACAGTTGACACCGTTCGAGTTCGTCCTGATTTTCTTCATGGGTGGCCTTGCCTTGACCGCGATCGTCGGCGACGAACTATCCTTTACGAACGCCATTTGCCAGGTGATTGCCATTGCGCTCGCCCACCGACTGACGAGCTGGATCCGCAGCAAATCATCGCGCGCCGCCCGGCTGATCGATGGCACGCCGCTCATCCTGATCGAGCGCGATCAATGGCGCACCGAAACGATGACCAAGATGCGGATCGCGGATGATGACGTCATGTTTGCCGCCCGGGACAAAGGTCTGCGTAAGTTGTCTGACGTCGAGCGGGCGATCCTGGAGCGCAACGGCGACATCAGCGTGCTACCCAAATGAGCACAGTGCGTAGCCTCGCAGTCGAGGATTCGGTTGCGCAAGTCGATCATGAAGTCGCGGTCGGCGAGGATTTGGCGTTTCAGCGTCGTTGGTGGCGCTTTGAAAAGGTGATATGGATTTTATTCATTGTCATCTTGCTGCTCGACTTGGGCGGCACGTTCGGCCGCGGTCCGTTGGCCCATGCCCGGCTGCGCACGCCGGATGGTGAGCTCAGCGTTCACTACGAACGCATCGAACGCAAGGGCACGCCGTCCATGATGAGGATCACCTTCGGTCCGCACAGTGTGGCGGGAGGCACCGCCACCGTATCGATCAGCGACAGCGTGGTCAACGGTTTGGGAACGCAGCGGGTGATACCGCAGCCGGCGACGACGATAATCGGGCGGGATGCGCTCACCTATACCTTTCCCGTCAGCGGTGCCGCCGCCGACATCCAACTGCAGTTACAACCTTCCGCAGCCGGGGTCTATTACTTTACGGTGTCAGAACCCGACGAAAAACCCTTGACCGGGCGCATCGTGGTGGCGCCTTGAGCACCATCATCGACGCCATCTTGGGTTATTGCTTTCTACTGCTCACGGTGCGTGTCCTCAGCCGGCGCCCCGGCGGCCAGCTGACTCTGTTCGAGTTTGTGATCGTCTTTCTCATCGGCGGGGTGTCCATTGCCGCGACGGTGGGCAACGACCGCTCGATCACCAATTGCGCCACCGCGATCCTCGCCGTCGCGCTGATGCATCGGCTCGTCTCCTGGCTGAAGCAGGTCTCGCCGCGCTTCGGCGCCGTCGTCGACGGCACGCCGTTGTTGCTGATTCGCAATGGCGAATGGCAAATGAACGTGATGCGTGGAATGCACGTGGATCCCGAAGACGTCATGGCGGCCGCCCGTGCGAAATCGATCGGGTCCGTGTTCGAAATCCATTATGCCGTTTTGGAACGGAACGGCAGCATCAGCATCATCCCGAAGCATCCCTCGCCCGACTCTTGAGGCCGCCCGTGCACGACACACCCCTAGCCAGCTCCGCAGACGCCTTCGAAGCGATGTACCGTGCCTCGCAAGATCCCTGGCAGTTTGCGACGTCGGCATACGAGCAATCACGCTATGACGCGATTTTGCGATCGCTGCAACGATCGAGGTACGACACGGCGTTCGAGCCGGGCTGTTCGGTCGGCGTCTTGACGGCGAGGCTGGCCGCAATTTGTCGGCGCGTGCTTGCCACCGATATCGCGCCAACGGCCGTGTTCCGCGCTGCGGAGCGTTGCAAGCACTGGGGGTCCGTGTCGGTGCAGTTGGCCGCTGGGCTGACCGACCTGCCGGATGAACCTGTGGACTTGGTCGTCTTCAGCGAGATTGGTTACTACTTTGATGCGCCGGCGCTCGAACGCTACGCGGCGGAACTCGCCGCGCAATTGATCCCAGGCGGTGAATTCATCGCCGCTCACTGGCTGGGGATGAGCCCGGATCACGTGCTTCACGGCGACGTGGTGCATGAGACATTGTTGGCGACGCTGCCTCTGTCCTGGGTGCAAGGCGCCCGGCATGAGGGTTTTCGCATCGATTCGTGGATGCGCACCTGAGCGTCGGCGACTATGTACGCGGCCGAACAGACGGCCCGGCGGGGTCGCGGCACTATGGAGAATGACACACATGCAACATAAGCTTGAAACTCTCCATCACAGCCTGCTGCATGGCAAGCTGCCGAGGAATTTGCATTGGGACGAAGCCCTGGAACTCATCGGGCATTTGGGACGGGTCGAACCGACGCACGGCGGCGAATTTGCCTTCGTGATCGGCACGCAGCGTGAATTCTTCAAACGACCCCATACGTCCGAGTTCGGCCTCGAGGAGGCATCGAGGCTGAGGCGATTCCTCAAGGAAGCCGCGGCGGAGCCGCCGGTGCAAACGCCGGCTGTGGCCCCTGCCGCGCAGCGCTGCCGGATGGTCGTCGCCATCGATCATCATGCGGCACACGTGTTTCGCAACTTGGGCGGCAGTCGGACGGTGCCTGAGGTCACCGTAGAGCCCTACGATCCACATCACTTCCACCACCATTTGATACACGGGAAAGAAGCGCACTACCGCGGTGATCGCGTCCCGGAAGACACCTCTTTCTATGAGGAAGTGGCTAAGAGCTTGGTGCCGGCGGATGAGATCGTATTGATCGGCCACGGCACCGGCAAGAGCAGCGCGGTCGACGTGCTGGTCGCGTGGTTGAAAAAGCATCACGCCGAGGTCGCACAACGCGTGGTGGCGACCGAGACGGCCGATCTGTCGGCGTTGACGGCGCCCGACGTGGAGTCGCTGGCCAAACAGCACCTCGCCCGGACTTTCTAGGCATCAGTTCGGTAGCGAACGCTAGCTGCGCGACCCGGTTGCAGTTGTTAGATTACATGCTACGCTCTGCCGCGTTGGCATCTACAACAGCAGGGAGCGCGGACACATGAACGCACGGACGAATGTTTCCAAGGTCATTGCCTATGGGCTCATGGCTCTTTGGGACCAATCGGCGGGAGCCGCCGATGCCTCGCTGGGCGGTGGATTGCGAGAACTCGTTGCCTCGTACCAGGCGCACAGCCCGACGCTGGCCACCCAACTCAAATTGCATCTCACCGACAAGACCGACAATCCGCTGGTGCGCATCCATTTGGCGCCGGGAAAGACTCCAGAGGAAGTAACCCCGAAACTCACCGCGCTCGGATTCAAGCTGAAAACGGTCAGCTCGATCAACCCGTCGCTGATCGAAGGCTATCTGCCGCTGTCCGCCACCCGGGCCGTGAGCGCCGTGCCGGGGATCCTCGCCCTGCACGCGACGCAACGGCCGATGCACATGGCGCAGCGCGCGTCGACCACTGCGGCAAACACCACCTTCGGCACCATACCGCACCAAGCGGCCGTGCTCGAGAAGGCGAATCTAGTCCAATCGCGCGGCATCAATGGCTCGGGCATCAGCGTCGGCGTCCTCTCCGACAGTTTCAACACCTGCTTCACTTGCACGACCAACGCGGCGCAAGACATCGCGGCCGGGAATCTGCCGGCGGCCGGCGTCACGGTGCTCGCGGAAGGCCCCTTTGCCAGCACCGATGAAGGCCGGGCAATGTTGCAATTGGTGTACGACATCGCGCCGGGGGCGGCGCTCGCCTTTGCCACCGCCGACGACGGGCAGCTTGCCTTCGCTGAAAACATCCTCGCGCTCCGAACGCAGTTCGGCGCGGACATCATCGTCGACGATACCTATTATTTTGCCGAGCCGTTCTATTCCGACGGCACCATCGCGCAAGCGGTCAACCTGGTCGCCCAGAACGGCGCCGCCTATTTCTCCTCGGCCGGCAACAACGGGCTCGAGGCCTACGAGGCAAACTATTCTCCGGTATCCTTCGCCGCCGCCGAGGCGCTCGGCGCGGGCGGCAAGTCCAATCTCAAGCTCGACCAGATTCCGGCGGCGCTGCGGCCGCGAAGCCTGCACAACTTCAAGAACCCGGATGGCACCACCAGCATCACCCAGCGCATCACCAGCGGCGACTTGAACGGCAACCACATCGAATTTCAATGGGACGAGCCGTTCGACCTGGGGCTGGTCAAAACCGACTACAACGTTTACGTATTCGATTCGGACGGCAACTGGATCAACCCGGACACTTCTTTCTATGTGTTCTACACCACCGACGACAACCTCGCGACCGACGAACCCAACGAATACTTGTTTCTCTCGCCGAGCCCGAACCAGCTGGTCGGCGGCACCTATCAAACCGACTATCAGCTGGTGATCGGCAAGATGAATGACGGTCCCGCCGAGCGCCTCAAGTACATCGTGCTCAACTCGCTCGCCCCAAGTCAGCGGCAGAACGCGCCGTCGATCTATGGTCATGCGGCAGCGACCGGTGCCCAGGCCGTCGCTGCGGCCTACTACGCCATACCGGGTGTTCCCGAGGGTTTCAGCGCGCAGGGACCGGCGACTATTCTGTTCGATGATCTCGGCAACCGGCTGCGCGACCCGGATGTGCGCGCCGTGCCGCAGCTGGTCGCCGCGGACGGTGTCGACACATCGTTCTTCGGCGGCAGCGACCCCGACGGCGACGGTTTCCCGAATTTCTTCGGCACCAGCGCGGCCGCGCCCGATGCCGCGGCGGTGGGCGCACTGGTGCTGCAGGAGGCGGGCGGTTCGGGTTCTCTGACGCCACGCGTGCTGTACAAGACCTTGCAACAGACTGCCTCCGCGCTGCGGATCCCGCAGGAGCCCTGGGTGGCGAACGCCACGGCCGGCCCCGTCTCCTTGCAATTGAACGGCGACTGGGTGCGCTGGGATCGTGATTTCACGCTCTCGGTGGCAAAGAACACCACGCACTCGGTGGTGTCGGTGGACTTCGATACCACCGCGCCTTCGCTGGTGTGGAACCCGGCGTCGAATCGCTTTTCGATCGGCAGTTCGAGCGACCTCACCTACGAGGACATCTATATCCTGACCGGCACGGCCAGCGGTGCGCCTTCAGCGTCTTTCTCGATGGTCTTCACACCCGGCCTGTTCACCGCCGGCAACCAATTGACCTTTGGCGCGTCGGTTTACAGCCCGCTCGAAGGTAGCACTGAGGAGAGCGGCTCTCGACTGCAGGGCACCGGGGTCACCGTGACGTTGGACAATGGCGATACCTACACTTCCACCATCAAATCGACCGCCGCGGTCAGTCACGGCGCATTCACAGGCTACGGCCTCGTCGATGCAGAGAAGGCTGTGTTTCCCTGACTTAGGCCTTACTCCGCGCTCGGCAGCTCGCGCCAGTTGAGTAGCCGCGTAGTGACGACTGAGGACAGATTTTCCGGAACCTCATACACCTGGCCGTTGGCAAGCCCGGCAATGAGTTCCGCGCCGTACGTGGTGCTGACGTATTTGAGGTTGACCACCGCGGCACCGAAGGTGACATAGCCCGCCGGCGCCGAGGTGAGCACGGAGATCCCCGTGGCATAGTTCACCGAATACACCTCCCCCTGCCCGTTCAGGTTGCAGGCCGTACCCGTCGGTGCCAGTCCGGCGAACGACACGACGCCGTTGTAGGCGGACGCATTGATGTTCACACGCCAGGCATAGCCGGATGTCGCATCGATGCCCAGGTCGATGTACCAGCCGAGTATGGTGGATGACAAGGTCACGCTGCCGGTCAAGTTCGACGTGGTTACCGCCTGTAGGTTGCTCCGAGTAAGCGGAGTGGCGGGGGCGGCAGCAAAAGCCCCGGCCGTGCCATCGACGATGGTGTAAAACGACTGCCCCTTGGTCGAGGATACGTCTTGGACGGAGAGGAACTCACCCGTGCCCACCATCACGTATCGCTTGCGGGTGCTCGGGTGGATTTCGATCAGCGGCGCGGTGGTCACCGGCTGGGCATTGCCGCTGGCATCCGTCAGGGTCGCGATCACTGCCGACGTATAGTTGCCGGTGGCGGAGGTAAGATCGAAACGCCACAGCTGGCCATTGAGGTCGCCCACGTAAATTGAATCGGACGTGTAATCGGTAAAGTCCTGCACATAGGCAGACGCCTGGGTCAGGCCGCTCGACGGGCCGGTGGTTGCGATCTTCTGCAACAGCGCACCCGTCTTGGGGTTGATGAGGTACAAATACCCGTAGTTGCTGGTGCTGTCGTAGCCCGACGTCACCGCGACCACCCAGCCGTAATAAGCCGTCTTGACGACGATGGGTGCGCCGTAGCTATAACCCATGGTGCTGTCGGTGAACTCCCATTTGACGTTGCTCGCAACCGTGGCCTCGGTGGTCATGGCGGCGGGGTTGGTCACGTCGATGGCATAGAAGCTGGTGCCGCCCTTGCCGAGGCCGCCGATCAGCAACGTATGCCAGTCCGAACTGGCGGCGGAAGTGGTCGTCATGTTGCCGTAAGTGCGATTGAAGTCGATGTCGTACGCAATCGGCGTGGCATCGACGTAATCATGGTGGGTGAAGCTGGGATTGCCGAGCGCGGCCAGCCCGTTCACCTGCGGCGTGGCGGTCGGGCCCTGGAACAAGGCGCTCGGCACGTACGCGAATTGCTCCAGGCCGCTCGAGCCCACGAAGCCGTGCAGCATGCCGTCGTTGGCCGCGGCATACACCATGGTCGGGCGGGGCGTGGTAGTGGTCCATTGCGTCGTGAAGGCGGTGTACCCGGGATTGTTCGCTTCCGTGAACGCCTGGCCGGGTGTCGCCACTTGCGCGAGCGTGGCGTCCGTGACGTCGCCCAGCAACAGCGTCCGGGTGCGCAAGGATCGGGTACTGCCCGCAGTGTTGGAGCCGACTTCATTGGTTTGATCGCCGCGCAGATAGTTCAAGTATTGCGTGCTGGTGGTCGACGTGGAATAGCTCGGCACGAGCGCAGCCAGCTGTGCCGCCGTCAAGTTCGCGACCTCGAAGGGTACGCCCGCGCTGCCGTTCCAGGTCGCGACTTGGCGGGCGGTCTGCCACCCCGTGTTGGCGAGTTGGGATTGCAAGGTCGTGCTGCTGGTCCATAGTGTCGAGAAACTCGGGTTGCCGCTCGTAGGAGTGATGGTGCTCGCGGTGATCACATCGGTCCATGTGGTCGAGTTGTATGCCGAAGCGAACGATAAAGCTCCCGCGGTCACGTTCGGCGACGCCAGCGCGAATGCGGTACCAGCGGGCGTGCCGGCTGCCGACTGGGCCGCGAACGCCCCTATCAGACCCTGCTTCATCAGGGTCGCATTGCCGGCCAGGTAGTAGTTGCTCGGCTGGTTCGAGGTATAGTTGAACGCCGAACCCATTTGCATGGTGGCGCCGTTGGTGTCGTATGCGCCGGTCGACAGCGGCGTAGTATTGGACATGCTATAGCCCGACGGCACGCTGAACCCGCCGTACTTGGTCGCGAGATAATAGGGGTTCTGATACTCCGGATAGCCATATTCCTCGACGTCCAACCAATAAGTGGAAACCGTTTGTGTACCCGAGGTCTGCGGGTAGGACGCGTTATCCGGCCGGATGTCGAGCACGTGCGCCCCATAGGCAAGACCCGCCATGAAGTAGGTGGCATAGGTTCCACCGCCGTTGGGATATTGCCACCAGGGAGACACCGTCATCCCTTCCAGGGTTTCAAGTTCAGACAACCAAGTATTGGATTGATTGAACGAATCCGAGGCGACGCTCGCAGGCATCGACCGTGTGATATAGGGGTCGGTGGCGCCGGCGTTGTTCGGCACGTTGTAGTCGAAGTGGGTGTGATCGTCGCCGATGCCGAGGATGACATTCTGCTGGCATGAGTAGAGGATCGGGTCGGGGGCCTTGGTGCTGGGAGAGGAATTCGTACTCCAGGTGGTGACCGCTGGAAAACCGTCGAGCATGGTGGTGGTCGCGCCATTGGTCCACTCCGGCACGTTGCCCAGGTTCTCGTAATAGCGGATCGCGGCGTAGTAGAGCTCGCTCACGTTGTCGTTCTTCATATAGGTGTTGGTGTTCGGGTTGGCGAGCCCGCTCATATTGTTGGCGTAGCCGTTGTTGATGGTCTTCGCCGTGTACTCACCGAAACTGTTGAGAAAATTGATGACGCCGCTATTGCTGACCCCGCTGGCGGTGGCGATGACCGAGTTGGGATTCCCAATTTGAATACCGGTGCTCGAACTCCACTCCCCCACGCTGTTGCTGTTCACCGTGGGGGACAGCGGCGTCGGATAGGTGGGGCCGATGTAGTTCATGGGTTCGCGCAGCACGCCGCCTTGGTTGAACTGTCCGTCCCCATTGAGGTACGAAATGGCGGCGAACCGCGTCGCATTGGAATACTGCTGCAATAATCCCTCGGGCTTGTAGTTGCTGCCGTACTTGACGCAATTGCCTTCGAGCATGCCGGGAACGCACACTTGGACGCGGATATAGACGCGGTAGGTGACCGGGTTCGGGACCGAGTTCGGCGTCTGGCCTTTGTAATTGACCG
>Ga0209208_10010477_pt1 | contig 12015 bp, 15 predicted proteins | sample S1TSphfallax_3_FD_187694 | JGI IMG/M metagenome (GOLD analysis project Ga0209208, IMG submission 187694) | Host-associated microbial communities from peat moss isolated from Minnesota, USA - S1T2_Fd - Sphagnum fallax MG (SPAdes) (version 2) | ecosystem: Host-associated > Plants > Peat moss >...
TCATGTCATATGATCTTCTACGTGCTTCTTTGATCCTCCACCAAGCTCCACAAGGTTCCATTACCTTCCCCAATGATCCATGACCTTCTACTAACCTCCATGACCTTCCATGCTGCTCTGGCAGGTTCCGGAATGATTTTTGTTACCCCCCATATAATTTGTGTAAACTAATATCCTCCATAAACTAATATCTTCCAGCCGGTCCCAAGGATATTAGTTTAGAGAGAGTTTACTGTATCCTGTTGCAATCTAGAGGTTAGAGAGGGCCTTTTTTGCCATGGTAAAGCTCTGTTGTCCCATTCCTGTGCAACAGTGGGGAGTGCCAACATGCCACAACAATGTCTGGCCCTATTTGTTGGCATGATATGGGAAAATGTGAACAGCACAGATGCTCCAAGAGGGGTCCATAATGGGCCAAATGTATAGACTTATGATGGCCTGTTCTGAGTAATTTGTGAACAAGGTTGCTTTAATCCCCGATGACAGTTTTTCCAATAAAGAAAATCGATTGTCTTGCACTATATCTTTCTATATCTTTGGACAATTATTAAATAAGACAATCACAACAACACATGGTGTATTCAACTCATTTGAGTCTATAACAAGGGGTAATGTAATTTGGTGCGAGGCAAGAAGATTTTCATTATGCTTGGTGAAAAAGGAGCACTAACCTTTTCAAAGAAACAAATTATTACATCATAATGCACAAGTTATTTACACATAGTAAAGGTGTGCCACCACACATTGGGTTTCAAGTATTGCTCTCAATCCAGGATCTCGAATAACAACACCCCTTCCAAGTGCCAAATCTTTATACTGATGTTTGTGACATGTCTGAGGAACTTCAACATGAAGCCAGAAACACCCCAATGCAAAAAGAATCTCACTTGTCTTCCCTTACCAAAATGAGCATTGAGCTGGTCGCAAACCATCACAGTGGGCCAGCTGTTAGGTGGATGAGGGTGCCATACTGGTTTTCTGTCCTCGGTATCAAATGCCCTGCAAATTTGGATTATGTGTCATGATTCCGCACATGCAGAAACAAAATGAATTGGACCAATCTCTGCAAAACATGACCCGGAAATCTCTGTGCAAATCTATTTCCAAAGCTTGACACATTTGTCATAGCTGGCGGAGGCTACCATCCCAGTTGCAGATGACTGTGCAAGGGCAGCAATTAAGCCTTCATGTGCAGGCACTGTCATGCTTTTGTTCTCAATCATATTCCATAGTTCCAGAGACTGCACACCAAACCCCCTTGTGTTTTAGCAACCTTCTCACAAAACCAGGTGTTCCAAAACATGCAACTGAACACAGCCAATCTCCCTTGTTGAACAGAGTAGTTGCCCTCAAGCAGGGGAGACTTTGTCACAAGGCCATTTACAACATGATCTATAAAGCCAAAGGTTGGGAAATAGTGTTTCATCCCCTTGTGTGCATATTTCCACACAATTGCTGACATCCCTAACAGGAACAAGAAAGCAGTTAAGGTGGGAAAGAAATTATGCCATGAATATACACTCATTAGTCCCAACAGCAGAAACATACCTGGTAACAGCCAATGATGAGTAACGAAGGATAATTAGGATGAAACACACATGAATGGAACTTGTTGCCATTGCAATTGAGCTCATGCACACATTCTCCATCACTACCCATGCCCAAATTCCATACTCTGACAGAGTCCTCACTAACAGATGCCACAAAGTCCCCAGAGGCATCCCAGCACACTGAGTGTACAGGCTTAGTGTGTCTCTGCACAAAACCAGAAAAAATAGTCAAGCCCCTCATATCTAAAGCCTGAATTGAACTTTCAAGGAGCTAACTCGATATCAATCTCATTAAACTCAGCCAACAACTGAAGATATTGGGTAGCTTGCTAAATTCTGACGTATATGCAATACACCTCATTCTGGTTTGATTCTTCATTACATACCTGTAAGGAATGCACACAAGTTTCTGACTCCACATCAAGAATGGACACCACATTCTCTGCAGCAGCAGCAAGTAACCTTCCTTGCCGAGGTTGAAATCTAATTTGTGTCATGCCACCCTGTGATCACGAAGCTTATAAGTGCACACATAATTGCTTACAACAGAAAATCATACTTCAAACCCACATACTCAATCAAGAATCTAAATTTTTCATAATTGAACTTCTGGAAGTATGCTCACACCTTAGACACTCGAGTGCAAACACCCTGATTAACACTCCAGTACCGAATCTCACTGTTGTCATCACAGGAGCACAGGATATCTTCATTGCTTGGGTGGAAATCCAGAGACCTGACCGAAGTTTGATGGCCTGTGAAGGTCCGCAGAGAATAACTTGGCTGCATGTATTAGCCAAAACCATTTAGAATTCAACTAAGGAGGCCAAATTGGAAAAATAGAACCTGCAATGATTTTCTCCTGAAAAGCCAAATCACAGCTGCTAACTAAGCATAAGCATTTGTTGTGTACTTACATTGTCAGCATCCCATACCCTAACGGTCTTGTCAAAGGATGATGTTGCCAACCGTGTTGAGTTTGGACTAAACCTCACATCTGTAATCAGGGCACAGTGCTCTTCAAGTGAATGCTTCAGCTTCAGCGTGTCCATATTCCACAAAACAGCCTGTTGTACCACATGCAATGCAGCAGTCAGTATATCAGACTAAATGACACCAAGATCACAACTAGACAGGTGATGGAAATGTCTCCCAATAGGAACCAAATAGACAATTCACAACTGACTGACCAGCACAGATCAATTACCTTTTTATCATGGCCTGCACTGGCTAACATTTTTCCATCTGAGGAAAAATGACAGCAAAATACTTTGCTTGTACTTGCCCGCAGACAGCCCACCTCATTGAAAGAGAAACCTGTTAAAATGCATCCCATGCTGTATAATATTGTGAGACTGTGTACAGAAAGAACCATTAACTATGCCAGCTTCCAAATTTCTAGTTCCGATACATGACTTGAAGAAATGAAAAGAAAAATCCTACAAACCTAGCAAAGAATGAGCACCTTTAGAGACATCCATATTATGCCCTGCTGGACTGCGTTTGCTGGTGCCAAACAGAGATTCACGAGGGTCTGCTTCTTCATGAGACAAAAATGACTCCACATTATCCTCCAGTGATCCATCTTCACCAAATCTGTCCATTTCAGCCTGACATCCAAGACAAATAATTCATTTCTGCCACCCATTATAGCAACAAATTACTATTTATCCACAAAAAAATCAAGGATGGAACAGGTGGCTGAATTGCACAACTGGACAGTTGGATGAGAAGGACACTAATGTTATATTACCAGGTGGTTCGAAGGGGATGCCAATGTTGTGGTTCCATCTGTTCCATACATGAGCAGAGGCTTTGAAATGTTGCTGTTATGCTGAAGAGCTCCAGCCATGGACATCACATCCCCAGGTGTGTGAGTGGATGGGGTGGATGGTGCTGAATTTGGGGAAGGACCTGTTGTGTTGGCAGTTCCTGTACTATTTGCAGGGCCTGAGGAATTGGCTACCTGCTTTCTCTTTCGTACACTTGCGGCACCCTTGGAAGCACCCTTTTCCCCAGACATACACATATTCTTTAGACAAGGCTTTAGAGGATGCTGGAATGTCCTGTGTACAAACTTAAAATCTGCTTGAATAAGTGAAAAATGAGTATATTAATTAAACACAATGGCTCAACTATCTGGTGAAGGAGAAATGCTTTGTGGCTAGTCTCAAGGACAAGCCTAAAAAAACACAAGGATGAGGAGAACTGCACATCAAAGATGGTCAGGACTTGACAACAATGTGGCACTGTCCCCGAAACTAGACCTAAAACAGAGACTAAACTTTCCACAGGCAAAATACCATATACACAAAACTGTTGCACTTCACATAGTAGAAAGCTTCCAGACATTAAAAACATGGACTTCATTTGAAACCAGCAGACAAAGTCCTCCATTCCAACCTTGCAGTAGTTAAGACCAGCATACCCTACTCTGAACATACCAACTTCCTGTTTTTGTTTCTACTGTCATCTGTTTGAGCCAACGGTTCACAGAGACCTATGAACAATAAAGAACAGGTGGAAAGGCTGGACATCTAACAATACAAGAGCAAGATGGTGTAAACATGCATCCATACCTTGCCAGTGCCAGTGCTATTTGTGCTGGGACTAGGCTCCAGGCCACCATAGACCGGATCATTAGCGCCAAAAGAGTTTGAAACATCCACAGTCACTCCAGTCAAGCGATCCTGCTGTTGCTGCTGGGGTGTGGGAGGTTGTTGCTGCTGCTGCTGCTGCTGTGGATTGCTGGCCTGCTGCTGCTGTTGCTGCATTTGCGCAAGCTGCTTCATTTGGTTAAAGAAAAGAAACCACCACACCATTCTTGTGAGCATCCAATGCATTATGCCAGACAATAACCCACACAGAGAAAATATGAATGCAGAGCTCACCAAGAAATGTCTAAAAATTCACCCACTATTCCTCTTGCTCATCTTTGATTCTATCAATTAGGTCAGACTAGATATTTTCTTCCTCCCTCAAATCAGCCTGAGATTGCCCAGCTTCTGCTGAGACAAAGACCTTGATTGTTTCCAAGTGCAACTATACTGAATGGTATCAGAAACAGAATCTCTACTCACTAACAAGATGAATGGTTTGAAAAAGCCTAGCAAGTCAGTCCAAAGATTGGTCTTTACCACCATCGCCAACTATTTGGTGACAATGACTCTATCGAACAGAGTTAACAATACATCTCTGGAACAGGAACACAGCTGAGCTCTGTCCAGTATCTGCAGAGGGTATTAGATCCTTACAACAAATCAGACCATACAAGCATTGGTTCTTCTGCTACAGCAGCCTAGGGAATTGGTCTACAGTGATAACCCTCACAAACCTAGAACAGTATTACAATGCAATTGAGATACCTTGTTTTGAGCTAAATTAAGAACTCATGCTGAACTCCACAGGAAGAGAAGGCCACCAAATGACCAATAAGCATCATTTGAATCTCCTTACTGTTCTCAAGATTGAAATGGTACTGAAACACTTTCAACTGTTCAAACAGTTTGGATTCATTGCTTACTCTCCTAGAAGTGGAGTACTCTATGCTTCACCTGAACACTAAAAACCAGTGCCTGAGTTTGTTCACTAGGGAGTAAGTCAGAGGTACCAAGGAACACATGTCCACCCAGCTGATAGTCAAAGCAACAGCAACAATAAGAAATCCACAACCCAATCCCTCTCCTTGGAAAAACTGTGAATGGAACTACTGAGAACAGTACCTAACCCCTTCAGGCACATACAAGCTCTTGACATACATTGGTCAAACTGAGTCTTGATTACCTTCATCATGAGCTCCGTTTGAGACTGGTCTTGAGGGGTGCCACGAGATAATGGTGAAGCAGCCTGCAAGGGGGAGCCCACACCTTGTGACAAATCACTGCTTGTTGACTGCCCATCCTTAGTCAACCCACTTCTACCCAAAAGCATCCGGAATCGAGTATCAGAGAGCAGAGGTGAGCCTGATGAAGAGATGTTTCCCTGAGTCTGAGCTTGGAGCAGAAGCTGCTGCTGCTGTTGTGGTGTCAACATCTGAAACTGTGGGTACTGCTGGGGAGCCTGAATGAATGATTTCTGTGTAGAAGTCCCTAGCCCTGACCCCTACCAACATGTCAATAACACCAAGGCATCACTATAACATCCATCAACAGACATACCACTTTGCAATTTGTTATCATCCTTCAAATGTCTGGATATATGAACACTGAAGCCTTTGGCAATACACTTGAACAACAGATACTTGACAGAACGCTTTGTGCAGACATCTCACATTTATTCCAATAACAAGAGAACACAACTGGAAGAAACTCACTGTAAGTGGCCATGCCTTTAGTGTCATGGTGCTTCCCCCTAGATTGATTCCTGTAACAATTTCAGTTGGTCATCAGGTACCTGCCTGAAGTGAGTCAAGACATCAGTCATGGTAATAATAGGATTGAATGACATTGATTGACACAAACATCAAACAATAGTCATGAAAAAACAGAGTTATTGGTGTTCAAGCAGGAATTGAAGCAAGAAGGAATGGGACAATGAACAAGGAGCAAAAGAGACAAACCTGGGCTAAGGATAGCTGGTTTGGAATGCCCTGTTCCAGGGAGACCAAACATTGCAGGTTCTGGAGTTCGAGACTTTTGGCTCAATACATCATTCTTGTTATCCTGAGTCACCCAACATGCACATTGAATATATTAGCACTCATGTCAGTGCAAATCCAGAAAGCACAGGAACCACTGCCTTTGTATTCAAGTTTGTGTGTTTGAAGAAACCTGAGAGCTTGCCAAAATCTGTTGTGGGTGAGATTGGGCCTGCTGCAAAGGTGTTGTTGAATTACCAGCTGTACCATGCAGCAAAGGCCTATTTTCAACAGACATCCAATCCGTCAGGGGTCTCTCAACTACACGACTAGGAGTGTATCTGTTGTCTGATACAACTGTGGCCACCACATCTAACCTGTCTCAGAGTAATATCCTGAGGCATACTAACATGAACCTTCCTTGAAATCATCACATGCCCAAGGTGCATAATTAAGACTGGCACATGGTTTTATGATCAGCAGAAGCTGCTTCACACGGCCCTTCATTTTCAAATGCCAACTCTCTCCGTACTGCCTATTGATACTTTCTCAAAATGTGGAATGTGTTCAGTGCTGAATGTATTGGTTAGTGGATGTTGTACCTCTGCAAAAACACAACCACCCCACAAAATGCCAACATCAGTGACTAAACAGCAGCAGCAAAAAAAGTGACCATCAACAGCAAATTTGTATTTCCACAGAGGCAAGACGACAAGGAGACTCATAACACTGCATAGGCATGTTAGCTATTGCAGCTGGAGGTGTGTGTTTGCACATGAAATTGGTAGTCAGGGCACATGAAGGATTTCAATCAAAATTTTAGTCAATCAATGGCTGGCTGTGACAACAAAAGCAGCTCATGATGGAAATTGTATACCACCAGAGCAGTATGGCCTACTGCACGCAGATTCCAAAGAACTTACTAATGCCCTCTATATGTCAGAGGTGGCACAGAAAAGCTTAAATTTATCCACAGATGTAACAATGGACTGATCTTTAGCATGATTCTGGGATTAGCTACATCTATGGCACATTTCACATTTGGCCTTCCAAAAGTCATCAATCTCACAACTGACAATTAGTCACAAGAAGGATAATGGATATGCCAGCTCTTTTTCCCTGCTTGATATATTTTCAGGATCACCAAATTAGACTACCTTCATGGCTGTTTCATCAAGTGCATCTCTCAGATGTGGATGCTTGAGGCGTTCCTCATATATTTTTGTTGCCATTGCGTTTGCTGTGGGCTGCCGCAATAGTGCATCCCCACCTAAACCATTTGCAGAGCCATTTAGAATATGACTGGCTTCCCGACGCTGTTGTTGCTGTTGTTGTTGTTGTTGTTGCTGCTGCTGCTGCTGCTGCTGTTGTTGTTGTTGTTGTTGCTGTTGCTGTTGCTGTTGTGCATGCCGCTGCTGCATTATTTGGATCTGCATCTGCTGGAGCTGTGCTGCTTGTTGCTGATGCTGGTGCTGTTGTTGCTGCTGTTGTTGCTGTTGTTGCTGTTGCTGTTGCTGCTGTTGCTGTTCCTGAGCTTTCAGCTGTTGTGTCTAAGCATCACATCACACAGACTTGTCATAACAGCTAAAAAAACATCAAGGATATGCTGTTCAATAGAGGGCAGATGTGGCAGACAGACAATTGCAAAACCATTGCTCATCATTGTAAGGGTCCCAAGATGGCAGATAAGTGTTTTCACCTCAATATAGGAGGCTGCCACTTCTGAATGCTTCTCATTGGTACGGGCAATGAAGATATCCCAGAAGACTGACCACCATTCAAACAGAAAACCACCAGGTGCATCAATAGCTGCAAATACCACAGCAAGCTGTTAATCATAAGCCCATCAACTGCATATGAGCATTTGGAATAGCCACCACTATACAGGGGGAGTATGGAGCATACCAACTGGATCAGATGAAACTTTGCCTTCATTCAGGAAAGTCTTAGCTGATGCCTGAAGATTTCTCTTTAGCAAGTAATCATAGATGTACACATCCAGCCTGCAGCTCAAAAGAAAAAATCAGCATTAAACAATAAGAGGACTTCTATACATGTTGTTCTCCCTGTTTGAGATCAATAGGAAGAAATAACCCACTTTCTACACATTTTGCACAAGCTGTTCATAGAAAGTTGATCTCAATCAGGGGGAACAAACCACATGAAGCAGCTGCCTACACCATTTGACCATACCACACATCATCTCAGGATGCCATTATACAGTCAAATTGCTGTCAACTCAAGATACTAGAGCACAATTTTATCCCTGCTCCTTCTCAACCACAACCTATCTGAGCCCATATGTATCATATCAGCCTTCCATGTCTGAACTTCATAATGCCTCTCGCACTCCACATGCAATAACATGGGCTGCACGAACCCTGGATGTAAAATGCTACTGTGGCATCTGCCCTTTGAAACCAACACAGAAGTCAGAATTGTCTTTTAGACAAACTGAACCATACATAGCAAGAGCACTAGCCTTTGTATGTTTGCACAGCTATCAAAGAGACCAAGGTTGATCTACAGCACATCTAGCTGTGGTTCATTTCTCACATCCCCAGTGATAAGCATCAAAGACGTAACTGTGATATATTCCAAAAGTCGGTCAAACAACTCTTCACTCTTTAAGAAACTCCACATCAATCCCAACAGAATTCCCCTATTGAAAAGTTTCTGCAAGAATCTAGCGAGTCTCGAACTCGATCTGCCTCTGTATGCATATGTGTGCGCGTGTCTCTGCGTCTCTCTCTCTCTCTATTAGCTACAGCGCTCTTCAAGAATAAGAAAATAAGACGTCAGCATCCTCGTTGACAATCAATCAATGAATCATGCATGCATCCTTGATCCGATTTCCCCTCAAAGTTCTTAAATTCGCATCCAATGACAAAACACACACGCAGGCAAGAAGCAGAGACAAAGAGGCTCGGCGAGACAGCACACACAAACCAGTGGAAGAAGTCAACAAAGAAAAAAAGCCAAGGATGATGATGATAGGCCATCGAAGTCTTACATTTTATCCGCTTCCCAGTTACTCTGGGCCATGGCGAACACAAATGCGTGTGCAGCTAACTCCCACAAACCAACAGCGAAGGCGAACGCAAACTTACTCCCTCCTGCTGCTGCTGCTTCTTGCTGCTGATGATGATGATAATGATCTTGTTGCTCCTTCCGTCACACTAGGTACTCTGTTGTAATATTGCTCCCCGCCCCTCCCCCTGTCCTCCCTTCCCCTTCTTATTAGCCCATTGATTTCTCTGCCGCAGATTCAACTCTCGTTATGATGATCTTGTTTGTTTTTCTCAGTACTCTTCTGTAATGCTCCACTTCTCCTCAGCGCATTGATTTCTCTCCCTCTCTCGCTCTCTCTCTCTCCCGCGCGCTAGCCCGCTCGCACGCACGCAGACGCGCGGAGACAAACACAAACAGAAAGAGAGAAAGAGAAGAGACACAGACACAGAGACGGAACACAGCGTTGAGTCAGTTTTGAGGTCCCAGGTGCCGTCTCGATCTTGAGGTCCCAGATGCCATTCCAGGTGTTGTGGTAAATAGGTAAAAGTAAAAGGAAGTTAATTAATTTTTAGAGCGTTTAAAAAATTTCCGACAAAAAAATTGCAAAACTTTTGGAAATTTTGTTTTTCTAGTGTAAATTCGACTATTTTGATAGCAATGATTTTTTCGGTGGCGAAAATTTTGGGGCTATTTTTGGCGAGTTGAAGGAAATTGTGGCGATTATTGACAAATTTTGTGGAAAAGGGAATATTCTGTTGCAAATTCCCTATTTAAAAAAAAATTGCTAAAAAAGAATTTTTATTTAAAACTCGTGACACAATTGCTTACAATATGAAAAGGTGCTCAAGATTTTCTATTTTCATGTATTGAGTATCGCCAAATTTAGCTACCTGTACTTATGGATGATCATCACTTAAGCAATATCACACAATTGTTAAAAAAAAAACACTAACTTTGACAAGCCATCTTTTAATTTAAAAGTAGCCAAAAATCACCACAATTCCCCACAATATGAAAAGGTGTTTAAGAATTTATATTTTCATATTTTGAGTGTAGCCAAACTTGACTAAATGTACTTATGGATGATTGTCACTTCAGCAACATCACAAAATTGAAAAAAAAAAAAGAAAAAAAGAAAAAAAGATGAATTATTTATGTAGGTAGGTATAATGGCTTTCCCCTTTTTTTAATTAAAAAAAATTAATGAACCAATTTTATTTTATTGTTTAAGAGAGGGAGTAAGTAAGTAGGTAGGTCATGGATGGGTGGAGGTGGGTACTGGGTGGGTGTTGGTATCATTACAAAGGGACATCATTTTGTGAGTAATAAATAGCCTCAAATTTCTTTAATTATCCCTGACAAATAAAATAAAGAGCAATTCAGGACATATAATAATAATAATATTATTATTATTACACATATATAATATAGATTAATTATATGACATTATATGGGTTCCACCATATTTGAGAAATTATGTGTGGTTGATATATTGATTTTAAAAAATCAATATATCAATTCTGGATAGTTGCAAATTTTTATTTTTAAAAATAGATTTATGTTGAAAGGTATAATCCAGTGTTGAGTGGGTATTAGAAATTGCATCAAAACCCACCAGTTATCAAGGTGGTTCTTGCGGTTCATAAGTGCCAGTCTCAAAATAAAAATAAAATCAAAGGAAGCAGGTTCTGAGATATAACAACGGTTCTCAAAACATTTGAAAAAGCCAAATAAGTGTGCACAAAACCACCGGTTCTTTCATGAAAACCAACTGTTCTTTGAGGCTTTTGAAAAGACCGGAACTAGCAGGACCAAAAAAAGCTTTGACACTAGCCAATAACTTGTTATTTGGCAAAACTAATTTTAAAAAAAATGTTAGCCAATAAATTCATTTGATTGAAGACAATTTGCTATTGTTGTAAGCATTGTCTTCTTTCATAGCTTGGATCCATTATTTTGGCCCAACCATTAGGTGCCCTATTTAACAAGCATTGAACAAAACATATAATAACGACGACAAAGTTAATGTATCAAAAAACCACCCTATGTACTATGGTAGTGAAAAATGTGATCTCAACATGAACAAAATAATCCAATATTCAAATGAATATTTCTCATCCTCCTCAAGGAATTTTTTGTGGCACTTGGTGGATAATGGGAATTTAGGGCGTGAAGGTAGATTTCCCATATAGTAAGTAATATTCACAATTGAAATATGTGAAGTTGGCATTCAAAAACAACCCACATTTGCAAGACTTTTGATGAGAGAAGGAATTGATATTTGTTTCCTCTTGAAAGTGGAGTTTACATTTGCTTGTGGGCATGATAGTGGGGGAGGTGGCTAGCCTTATTGAGTGTATTATTACCGAAGGTTTATGCTATTATGTTAGTTCATTTTACAAGCCTCTCCCCCCAAGTGTTCACAAGTTTCAAAATGCAAAATGAGTATCCCTATATCCACAACTGAATCCATGTATCCTTGTATTTAAATGGGTGGCAAATTCACAAACAATCACCACCATCAAGTTGCAACAAATAACATATTTTAATGAACCAAATGTGCACAAGAAGTCTTGGCCTTTCCCTCACCTTCTTGTGGGCTCACTTATAGCTTGCATCCTAAATCAAGCTTGTATTTTTCTTGTTTTTTAAAAAAATGTGAAATATATCAAGATAATACTAATATGAAATATATTTTCCCTATAAAATAATATGTGTATTATTCTTACCACGTATGATATTTTCTTTTCCTAAAGTGTCCCCCAAAATGCACAAAACTCAATGCAAAAAATCATGAACTGAATACCCCGCCTTCTCAAAATGCATGAAGTTTACCCGACAAAAATGTGCATGTACTTGGCAACTTGCAAACTTGGA
>Ga0209208_10010478_pt1 | contig 12014 bp, 11 predicted proteins | sample S1TSphfallax_3_FD_187694 | JGI IMG/M metagenome (GOLD analysis project Ga0209208, IMG submission 187694) | Host-associated microbial communities from peat moss isolated from Minnesota, USA - S1T2_Fd - Sphagnum fallax MG (SPAdes) (version 2) | ecosystem: Host-associated > Plants > Peat moss >...
GCCATAGCAAATATTTCAAATACATGTTTACAACAAGTGTTAGGAACATTATCTTTGTAGCAAGCACTTACACAAGAACGCAATAGGACAACATAAGACACTATTGTCAAGTGTTGGTTCAAAGACACAAAGGTCTTGTTGTCGATCTGCGACGTCAACGCATTCAATCGCACTCTTCGAACTCCATTATAATCACAACGGACTCCAAACATGTTACTACAGCTCTCTCTCTCTCTTTCTCTCTCTCTCTGTGCGTCTCCCTCTTTTTTCTTGTCTCTGTTCTTGCTTTTGATCGATCTACAACCACAGCGCATAAAATCACACCCTCTTAAGACGCCATTGTCGTGCGCAACAGACTCCAAATCGCACCGCGAAAACACATACAGAAAGCGTCCTGAAAAATCACTTTGGAGGATCATCTCACAAGTAAATTGCAGAAGAAAGCTGCAGAGGTATGTTACAAATTCTTTCTCTCTTTGTCTTTCTCTCTTGGCATCCCCTGTTTGTTTTTTTTCTCAATGAAGCAACATTCTCTTGTGCCGTTGTTGCAATTGTTGCCGTCTTTCACAACAACTGCTTTACATGCTTCCGAGCTTCGCCATTTTTTTCAGCCTCCTCTTTCTCTCCCTCTTTCTCTCTCTCTCCGTGTCCCCCCTCTCTCTGCTTGGCTTTCTTTTTTTTGCGAGGAAAATAATTTTTGTGAGCAAATCGACAATCGTAGTAGTACTAAGTACTACTCCTGCTTCCGTAAGCTTCTTCGCAGTCGTGTTTCTTCTGTTTTTTCTTCTTCTTCTTCTTCGTCAGGATTTTCTCAAGAAGAAGCAAAACGTTTTTTCTTTTTTTTTTTCCTTTCTTCAATAGTAGGAGTGTTGTCATTGTGCAATATCGGTTTTTTCTTTTTTGAAAATCTCTGCAATCTCCTCATATACCTTTGCGAGCTTTTCTTCTTCTTCATCACAACTTTGTGTGTGTGTGTGTGTGTCTCTCTCTCTTTGACTGTCTCTCTCTCTATGTGTCCCTCTCTCTGTGTCTCTCTCTCTTCTGGCGCTTATTTATGGCGTGGAAGAAGCAAGTTCGGGTTTGAATAATGCTCACAGGTTTACGTTGGAGTTACTTATTTCTTCCTCTTTTCTTTCTGTCTTTCTTCACCAGGAGTTGAGCAAAGCTGATTCACAGCGTCTCTCTGGTCTTCGTCATCACTCAGTTTCTTTCTTACAGCTCGCTAGCTGCTGGTTGTTTCTTCTTAGAGGCTTCAGAAAGAAAGTTGGTCACCATGATCTTCATTGTTCTTCTGGCCTCCTGCAACTCTTTCAAGCCTCCTTGCTGTCGTGAGGGTTTAGTGCTGTTTCTTTCCCCTCCTGTTGGTAAGTTGTCATTATTATTTTTGAAGCAGATGTCGTCGTCCTCCTAGCCTCCTTTGATGTTCTCACACAAAAACCAGCATAGAGATGAGATGAATTGTTTGCTCTCCAAATTTAGATTCTACAGCATCCTACTGAAAACTGCAAAAACAAAATTGGCAGCTAAAGGAATTATATTAGAAAGCTCGCTCGAATTCATGTCGCAAATGTTTTTAGAACTACAACCAAAAATAAAAAACTGCTTGCTAGAGGAATACAATCAAAAAGCTTTCGTTCGAATTGCGATTTCGCAAATCTTGTTACAACTACAAAAAAAACATAATGTGATGGCTGGAAATATCAAAAAGCTCTCGTTCGAATTACTGTCGCAATTCTAAGAAATCTTGAAAACAAACTGCTGGCTGGAAATATCAAAAAGCTCTTGATGGAATTGATGTTGCGAATTTTTTTTTTTCAAAACATAATGTGATGGCTGGAAATATCAGAAAGCTCTCGTTCGAATTACTTTCGCAATTCTAAAAAATCTTGAAAACAAACTGCCGGCTGGAAATATCAGAAAGCTCTTGATGGAATTGATGTTGCGAAATTTTTTTTTCAAAACATAATGTGATGGCTGGAAATATCAGAAAGCTCTCGTTCGAATTACTGTCGCAATTCTAAGAAATCTTGAAAACAAACTGTCGGTTCGAAATATCAGAAAGCTCTTGATGGAATTGATGTTGCGAAATTTTTTTTTTCAAAACATAATGTGATGGCTGGAAATATCAGAAAGCTCTCGTTCGAATTACTTCGCAATTATAAGAAATCTTGAAAACAAACTACGCACTGGAAATATCAAAAAGCTCTTGATGGAATTGATATTGCGAAAATTTTGTTTTCAAAACATAATGTGATGGCTGGAAATATCAGAAAGCTCTCGTTCGAATTACTGTCGCAATTCTAAGAAATCTTGAAAGCAAACTGCCGGCTGGAAATATTAGAAAGCTCTTGATGGAATTGATGTTGCGAAAATTTTGTTTTCAAAACATAATGATGGCTGGAAATATTAAAAAGCTCTTGCTCGAATTGCGATGTCGCAAATCTTGTTACAACTACAAAAAAACCATAATGTGATGGCAAAATCACATCCTGTCACAAACTGACACGGGTCGCCACGGGTCACCCGTTGCTTCACCGGCTTCTCCCTTCCCCCACCCCCCAAAACCTCTGTCACAAATAGACGGACGTAGTGAATTTATATATAGGATATTGATTTGTAATCAATATCCTATTGATTATTACAATTACAGTTATGTAAGGACAAAATCAAAGAAATACAAAGGTTTCATTTCTACCGACACTATTACAAAATATGATTGTTATGCTAATCAAGTCATGCTTAAATTGATTATAGAATTAAAGTCATTAGTTTGAAATGATTAACTGTGTTTAGTTTGAGTAACATCAAAATTAGATATAACCATTATGACTAAAAAAATTAACTATTCAATCAAATCAAACATTATACTATACATGTGATAAATCCAACATCCATGTGATTTATTTTTGTTTAATTACTATGACTAATGTGACTAAAATTGATCACACCTTGTGATTGTAGTGTTAATTTTTATAATGTGATAATTTAAATTATATATATGTAACTAATTTTTTAATTACTAAAAAATGAAAATATAATATAGTTCTCATTTTTTATTGTTGTTTATTAGAATCCTACTATTACTTAATTTATTTTAAATTTTATTTTCATGTTGAGATCTCCCAAACCACAACACCTCCTATTGCACTCTTAGTATCATTGGACTTTCAATGAATACAAATCCATTAAGTTTTTGGATGTATGGTTCAAAAGTTATTGACTATTAATTTTATCATAAAAAATTCAATGATATCAAATCAAATTTTTATGGGGAAATTGGGGCATACTCTTGATATTGTTGGAAAGGCTCACTCAATGATGATTAATAAGAGATATTAAATCTTGAGCTATTTTTGTCTTTGGAAATTTAGTAACAAATTTTTAATGAAAATGAAAATTGAATATCAAATTTAGGCTAAAAAAGTTTGAATGTATTTTTAATGTTGTTGGAAAGCCTTAAATGACTAGAATTTAATGGTGGTCATTTCATACTTTTTAGACCTAAGGTGCAAATTTAAATTTGAATAATTTTTATATTAGAATATTAAATAAAAAATGAAAAATCAAATTTTAATTTCAAACTTGGGATAAACTTTTGGTGTTTTTGGAAATCTCTTAATGAGTAGGATTTAATGAAGGTGGTTTTGTAATTTTTAGCAAGAGATATTGAATTTTGAATCAATTATGTTGGTCACTAAAAATTTACTTTTATTAACAAATGAAATCTCAAATTTTAGTGATAATGAAAGTTGAATTTTAGATTTAGGCTAAAAAAGTTGGGGGCACACTTTTCACTAAAAAAAAAACCCCCATTTTTCGACTTACTTTAAGCAATTATCAAAAATAATCATAAAAAACACTTTAAGTCACCTAAGACAACTCAAAAAATGGGGTCCTTTTTAAGCTTGGATATTATATTTTGAATAAAAAATTTCATTGAAAATTCAATAAAAATGATTTTTAAAAACTTAACTAGTACAAAATAATAATGACATTAAAAACATTTTCAATCAACTTCATTATGAAATGTATTACATTTTATTACATGAATTTATATTTATATATTTCACATGTGGAATTAATTTCCTTAAAAACTACAAGATTAACACTTTGGTAAGAAAGGATTACATTGAAAGTTTTGATATAAATAATTTAAATTAATGTAAATTATTGAGATCTGAAAAAAAATCTAAATTATATGTAATTATGATTTTTTTAATGATTAAATAATTATATTCTAATTTTTAGGCAATTTCAAAATATTTTTAAATTGAATATATTTATGAAATTAAGAAAATGAAAATTACATATCATTAAAGACATTACATTTGAATTTATAGTCCAAATTTTTAAAAATGAAATATTATACTTGAGTTTTTGAAATACATATTTAAAATTAATTTAATGTTTATATGTATTTGAATGTCAATATTTTCATAATATGATGTTAATGTGGTTAGATGGTTAAAGCCTTGGTGTATGGTTGCAAAGGTGGAAGGTTCAATTACCTCTTGTGTCATATGTTAAAATATTGACACATGAAATATTATGATATTTATTTTTGAAAATATTAAATGAAGAACTAGATGTATGTTTGGTGACCATCAATAGTCCAATCAATTTCTTTTTTGTGGTTAGTTTAGTGTGAAAACATATTTGGCAAACCCATTGTAGTCCAACAAATCATACTTGTAACAATTCTTTGAAAACATAAATATTTATGTTTATCCATTTATTTGGCCACATAGGATGTTAAGTCAACTTCATTTTTTTCATTCAAGTCAAACAAGACATGTTCATCTTAGTCATTTGAATTTAGTTAAGTTTATGGCATAAATGATTTAGTCCATTTTGACTATCACTGTCTACTATGACTACAACATTTGACCGAATTCCATCTTATAAACCAATATAAAAATCATGGTTTTGTATTAATGCAAGGAATATTAACCCCTAAATGCCTAAATAGCCAAACTAGCTCTTTTTGAAATATTAAATGTTTCTAGAGAACACACACATATTTGGGTTGGTTGTCCAAAATGATACAAGCTCAATCTAACTTTATTATTTCATCATCCTTTGTTTGCTTGATTTTAATTGAATTTTTTGTCAAAAAACTATAAAAATGTAAACTTTCAATTTAACAATTGGATTTGTAATATGATTCATGGATGAATATGTTCAAAAAAATTACGAACCAAGACCTCAAATAAAGCTAAAATGAACTTAGGTTCTTAAAGGTTCAACATGAATTTTCCATAACTCAATTGTGAGGTTGATGCAAAAGTTAAGACTTAGGTCGTAACAAAATGAAAAAAGTGTAAGTATTCATACCATTTATTGCATTGAACCTACCATGTATATCATATACAACAATCCCCACAACTTCACTCCATGTTGCTTCAAAGATTCAAGTTCATTCCATGAAGCCAAAATCCCATTGAGACACACATGATACATTTGTTTTTTTTTAAATGTTATTTTGCAACTCTCTTGCCATTGTCTCTTGTGCCTCTGTTCCCTTTTTAGTTTCTTTTGCACCCTAAAATTCATGTTAAGAGGTGCCCATCACCTTCCAAAAGTGGTAGTGCCTCCTTAAATTGTAAAGACTAAACCCAAAATTAATCTATTTCGAATGGTTTTTATAAAATGTAATTTCCTCACAATACATTGTAGTCTTGATTGATATCCTATACTTTTGACCAATAATTTTGTTTTCCTTCTCTTAAAACTTGATTTTCTTTCCAATACAAGAGAATGTGATTTTTCTCACAAAAGAAAGTTACAACATATGATGCATGTGTGAAATAAATTTTGTGGTTTCATGCATTACATTGTACATTACATGATGTCTATTGTGGGCATATATTCCATTAAAATGGCAATTTGACATTAAGTAATATATTACTTAATATCAAATGTAATATATTACCAAATTTGATGTTACTGAACATGTACCATTACCTAACATCAAATTGCCAAACTAAGCACCACATATTGTATGTTGTAATGGATGAAAATGCAAAGTTTACCACACATATGGCATGAGCCATCGATGTTGTGTGAAAATAACCACATTCTCTTCTAGTATTCCCTTGTAGTTTTCACATTTGTATCCTCATTTCTTACATCCCCCACTCAAATTCAATTTCATTTCTTGTCTTATTTGATCATGTAGTGCCCAAATATATCAATGTTCCCTGATGTAAATAATTTTTTTGCCTATTTTCTTATGGCAAGTTAAGGCTTTAGGAGTTGAAAGAAATTTGAATAGAAATAGGGGACCCGCCTCAACTCCCACTTCACATATGTCCCTTACTTTTGGACAAATTAAACCTTATAGGAACAAAGTTTTTTTTTCTCATTTTTCAAAGTTTGATTAGTTCCACCCATCTTGAAAAAATGTATATCATGTTTATAATTTGTTAAATTTGGAATTGAAAAAAGCTAATGAGATTTTTTCATGGTCATTTGATTGGCTATCATAATTAATGAAAAGCAAGCTTTTGACTACAAACAAAACACAAGATACATAGTTTGGTTATCCTAATATATTTTAGAACAAACATTTGGCAATTCATAAAAATGCAAAGTGCATAAAACTTGATGATCAATGTACAACAAAAGATGAAAATTTGAATTGTAGAACCAAGTTCTCAAGCATTACAATCTCACAGAAAAACTCAAATGCCCAATTGCAAAAACATATTACAAAAACTACAAACATTACTAAAAGAGTTGAACTTCATTTTCAAAAGAGATTTTGCCCATGTGCAATAATATTGTGCTTAAACCCACAACACACCCGAACCCCATCCACAACAAGCAAAACATTCCAACTACAAACAAATAAAAAAACAAGAATCATAGTGTAGCAACTAGTTCTAACAATGCAACAACCAATTTCAAACTTTGAAACATTCACATTCCACAAAAGACACCAGAAGCCCCAAGTAGAAATCCCAAACCCTACTCCACATTCTAATTCCACAAAATTCAAATGGCTATGTTCCATTTCAAATACACCAAGCACATGCATGAACCTTTCAACTTTCAAAGCATTTTCAAACTTAATATTATTAAGAACAAGTAACCAATTTATGCAATGTGTGCTTCAACATAAAAAAGGAAAAAATCATACCTATAAGTATCCATGTGCATTGTGTAATTCATAACATAACTTGGTACATAAAAAAAATAACTTGACCAAGAAAGTGACATAACAAGGAAAAGCTAATTGCTTCCACAAACAAATCATTTGCATTTAAGGATCAGGGCAATAATGTGCCTTTATGTTTTTCCATTTGGTGATTGTTTTTTCAAAAAGAAAAATTGTCAACTTTGTAAAATTTGTTGTGCATAAAATCAAATGCACCTATCTAGATGGCAAATGAGGTGGTTGTTCAACATATTTTTCATGAAAGCCATTGCAAAAAAATAACATTCATCTTCCATAGACCCAAGTACTTGAACACATCCAATTTTAATAAACTTTATTAATTCTAAGAGCTTATGCTTGAGGATGGAAAAAAAACTAAACTTAACCCATAATCAAATGATAAGATTCACAAATGAAACTTATTTTATGATTGCTTCACTATTAGTAACCATGGTCATCTTAAAATAAAAACACTGCATATCCAATTCATGGCCATAAAGCAAACCTTTCATCAAGATCCCATCCTTTCCAACCTTACAAAGCACATAGGAAGCAATTGTGATGATAATCAAATGTTGGTGGAAACCATCTTCAACATCATGGGGGTGATCGGCCCAAAAATTAAAATAAACCACATCTAATGTCATTTTATGGAACCCGGGAATCAAGGTTATAAAAACTAACATGATGCGGCCATTTTGTATCAAGTGTCACATTGGGGTCCATCCTCATGCGTTAGTCATGTTCATTAGAACTAATGCACAAAAACATTTAATTGCTCCTAGGCTACTCCATTATGTATGGCAATCCAAAACAAATTCGATCACCATAAGATTAATGATAAAAAAAAATTGATTGCCAACTTTCAATCGCCACTAATAGTCATCAACTTTCAGTTGCTAACTTTTGGTTGCCATAATTTGGTCATCAACTTTTGGTTGCCATCCAATGATCAAAATTTCAATTGAACCCCATTTTTGGTCACTAACAATTTGGTGACCAAAACCTTTTTTTACGTCACCAACAATTGCTATTTTCAATCATTGGCGACCAAATTTTAAATTTTTGATCGCCTTCAATCACCATGTGTTGAGTTTGACAAAAGCTTTCCAAAAACATACTACATGTTCCTTTCCAAATTTTAATTACTAACAACCAAAAAAATGTCAATCTCCATCCAACAATCTAGATTTCTTTGATGGCAATTAAAACCCATTTTTGGTCACCAACAATAAGGTGAACAAAACCATTTTTCAATCACCAACAATTACTAGTTTTTGTCGTTGGCAACTAAATTTTTAGTCACCATGGTCACCACGTGTAATGCTCGATGAAAGCTTTCCAAAAACATATTATATGCCCCCCCTTTTCCAAAATCAATTGTTGGAGATCAAAAAAATTTGGTTGCCATCCAACTCATGAACCAAAGACTTGGCAAAATTTTCACGACATTATTTCAAATGAACCAACACCTTATGGAAATCTAGCTTCAACATAGGTCTAATGTTACCTATCATAAGGCAACATTGGTTCATAGAATACATAGAAATATTAATGATAAGCACTTAGCCTCCTCCTCATTTAAGTTTATTGCCTAGTTCATTGACATATTTTTAATGATGAAAGTTTCAAGAACATTCAACTCGTCAAATTTGTTATATGGATCATTATAAAGTTGGCAAAATTCAATTGGCAAATCTTCATGACATTTATGAAGTCATATGTGAATAGATTAAAAGATTGGGCAAATTTGATCAAGATATGCACACTATCCAAAATAGGAAAAATGGCATGCAAACCTAGAATCAGCTCCAAATCACAAAGGAGATTCAAATTCTCACACACATCATCATTCTCCTTGTTGCAACATCATACATTTTTGCAATCAAAATTTGATATTGCTCCATAACATGCTTCATATGAGACAATATGATAATCGATCTTGTTTTCATGTTTCTTAAAAGTTTGTTTCTTTTCTTTGTGAGCACATCGCACAACCTCTGAAATTCAAGAAACTTGTTTAATGAATGAAAAAAAAACCCATACAAGGCTTAAAGGAGGGCCTCCAAGTGAACAACCAAACTCAACATTGATCAAACAAACATTGCTAGGTTAGTTCTATGGGCAAAACAATGCATTCTAGTCATAAATAGAGCCACATTGTCCTTCACTTGTGTGATCGCATCAACTCTTGCACTTTGAAACACACTACTACCATCAAACTACATGGATATAAGTTTTTCACCAAAATCCTTGACATTTAATCTGCCAAAAGTGACCATGATAATCAACATCAAATGATGTCAACTTAAGACAATTCTACATTGCCCTAAGAACAAACTCACATTTGCCCCAGAACAAGCTCTACTTGTCTTGAGTTTTGATCTTGAACCCCAGTGGCCTAGTGCGCATGGCAAACTAGCTGGCATGTTGGCTAAACCAATTGCATCACCACAGTGGTCCCAACGCATGAATTAAACTTGCACGGAAAGGCACGTCACCCCGTTCCACTAGCCAAGTTGAACTGACACCCACATTGGTGCCTTGACCTTTTTAGTTTTTTAATGGCCATATTAAGATTGAGGCAGCAGCAGCAGTACTTTTGTACTGACTGCATTCATTTCCTTTGGCCTGTTTAATGTTTTCCCGAGCAAAGCAGTGTGCTTAGTAGTCAACCAATTTCACGGAAGACGACGGGAGCCACGCCCGAACTACTTACAGTTCCAAGAGTTTCTAAACATTCGGACTTAAAAAGGCACAGTATTTTCGGCTGTCGGATCGTTAAGGAGCGTCGGCAAGCTGCTCTAGGGTTCGAGTTAGGCCATCTGCTGCTACGAAACTTGGAAGTTGCGACACTCACAAGAAGGGCTGCTCGTAGTCGTGAAGAAGCTCTCGACCTAAACAGCCATCTCTCCGTGTTGAAAGAAAAAAAGAGCCGACCGGCTGCACATCTGAGCTTGTTGTAAGTTATCCTGTAATCAGCTTGGAATTGGATGGCTGACGTGCCAATGGTCGGAGAAATTGCAATACGGGTTCATGAGGGTGAAATTTCTGCTGCCACTGTTTCTTTGAACTCGGATTCGACTGAGAACACGGAGGTCAATCGACAGGCGCAAGAGACTGATTGTCTGCTTCCAATTCACGACAACCAAACAGAAGAACAGGAGAACCGGCTGAACAGGGCTCACTACAGGAACGGGAACCCGGGTGAGGACAACGATGTCATTCCAGAAAAGGTGTATGCTCAGAATCTGCGACAAATAGAGGAAAACTCCGAGCTTAGGCTGATTTTACGGGAGTGGGAAAAAATGTTCGAGCTGGCACGCGAGAGGATAGAGAAAAAGAGCACTCGAGCCTTCAATGCAAAGAGCGAGTTATACCAGTTGATTGGCTTTTACAGTGTGTTTCAAGGCGTGGTTCTTACTGCTGTGGCTCAATCGACTACCATCCACTGCGCACAATGTTGGGGCCCTGCGTCGCTGTCCCTTCTCGCGTCATTAGTCACCGTTGCAAGTGTGCATTTCAAGCTCAGGAGCTACAGCAAGCTCAAGTGTTCTCTCGATAAAGAGGAAGGAGAGTCAAAGGTGTGTATCTCTTTTGCTGGAGAAAGACTTGTATCATTAAGGGCATTCAAGAAAGAGGAGGAAGAAGGGAGACAATTAGAGATGGAAACAGAGATACAGTGTTGACTCCGCAAGAAATTATAAATTAGAGGACTTGATAGATAGGATGGATCAAGGATGGCAATAGTAATCACCCATGTTCCAATGACAACACCAAATTCCTCCATGAGAGAAGCATAGACATAGCTCGACGTAAAATTTGATCTTGGTCAAACGTGGTAAAACAACTTACTTCAAAGGATTTCGTTTTGCAATGGAAGAGCACAGTAAGACTATAGAAGTTGCAATGCTTGATTATTAACCAAGCATTTGATTGCAGGTTCTGCTTGGGCAGATTTCAGAGTTGAAGGCAAGAGGAGAAAATTTCCAATTCTCCTGGTTCAAGACTAAGTCTTATGCAAAGGGCTTTCAGTTGAAGAAACCCAAAAAGGAGCCACAGGGATTGAAGAGAAAATACTACTGGGCTGTGATGGTAGCTTTGCTTTTTTTTTCTACCATCATCCTGCTGTGTTGCATCATTGTATTGTGCGGGCCCAAGACAAACTAAGTCTATAGACATGCAGGATTTCATTCTGCAATAGAAGAGCACATTAAGTCTATAGACGGGCAGGAGCAGTTAAGTCAACAGCAATGTTCAGGATTTGTCAATTGGATTGCTGTTTGCTAGTCCAAAACTTCAGGACTGTAGAAAAACATGGCAAAATGAAGCAAGTATTAGCTGACAATTGTAGCAGATCCAATTTTTTCCAAATCACAATGGGAGGTTTTTAGAACTTCCAATGTGTCTCTTAGAAGAAACCCGAGAAGGAGCCAAACTTGAGCACCAGTATTTGATTCTGGAATTATAGATTCTGTCAAACAATGACATCCAGAATGTGAGGAATAACACCATATAAGCTTCACCTGTACAATGACTTTTATATTCAGATACTGTTGTATAAAGTAGAGGGTATTAGCATGGGTACACAAGCAGCCATTGGATAATCCAATTCTGATACAAGGGTCCATTGCAAAACCTAATGCAGGGACTAGTGAGAAGACAGGGTTCTGGCATCACCAGTAAAACCTGAAAGAACAAATAGAATCCTCAATATGATGGAAGCAATTGACAATTGAGATCCTACAATTGCTCTCACAATCATCTTTGCAATAAAGTTGGTGGCAGTGTGGCAGTCAACAGTGGGCCAGTTACCAAGTACTTGCAGTTTCTTTTATATCTGTCATTGCAGAGG
>Ga0209208_10010480_pt1 | contig 12013 bp, 8 predicted proteins | sample S1TSphfallax_3_FD_187694 | JGI IMG/M metagenome (GOLD analysis project Ga0209208, IMG submission 187694) | Host-associated microbial communities from peat moss isolated from Minnesota, USA - S1T2_Fd - Sphagnum fallax MG (SPAdes) (version 2) | ecosystem: Host-associated > Plants > Peat moss >...
ATCAGATGACATTGCGAAACCCCTTTGCGAAACTTCCTTCTCCAGTAACCCTTTCACTACTTTGCGAGCTAACTCACATCGCACCTTGCGATACGTCCACCACCGGAAAGTTTTCTAAAAATTTGTGATGAGGTTTGCGATACATATTGAAACGCAAACTGCGAGGCGCCACATACTGCACGTTGCGATGTGTTGTAGATCTCAAAGTCTGTAGCGATACTATGTGTATTGTAAAGGTTGCGATGTTTTGAGTATGATTAAACGTTGCAAAAGGTGGAATATCGCTACGGTGGACAGAGACTGAGCGGATCGCAAAGTTTTGTTTGTTGTGTATCTCGTAAAAGTTCTGCGATGATTAAAGGTTCATTCTAAATTTGCGATGAGTGGTGCGCCACAAGTTGCGATGTGTTCTGCATCGCAAATTTGGCAGATTTTTTTTCCTTCGCAAACCCTTCAGGTTTTTTGTTTTTCTTTCGCAAAACCTTCAGATTTTTTGTTTGGCCCTTCGCAAAAGGGCACAATATGTAGTAGTGGTGGACTATTGTGCAAGTACTATTTATACAATATACACTATTTGAAAGCACAAACGTAGTCATCAAACGTCATTATGTACAAACAAATGCCACATTTTCTTAATTATTACAACCAAATGTTATGCACAATTTATGTTAAATTGCAAGTGGGCATGTCCACCCACTTTTCATCATTGAACTTTTGTAGATCAAAGGAAACAAAACTTCAACCAAATTTGAAATGTCACAACGAAAATGGAGGTAGAATGCAAATGGAAATTAAGTGTAAATGGAACTCCAGTTTTGAATGCATAGAAGAAAGAGGGAGTCATAGGAAGTTTATAGAAGAAATACTCACATTGACCATGAAACCTCCCCATTATTTAACATGAAAATGCCAAAAGCTAAGCCAATTTGCCAAGTTCATGGACACTTGTTTTAAAAACAACCCGTAATGAGGACCATCACCAATAACAAATTAAAGCATAAAAATTGTCAACCTCCACAAAGGATGTTGCATGTTTATACTTGTGGCAAATAACATTATGTTGATTTTGCAACACAAGGTTAATCAATTGTTGGTGTGCCTATCAAAGAACTAAATCCAATGGAATAAATAGATGTGCTTTTTATCAACCATCCTAACATAGAGGTTCATCAAACCATAAACAATTATAAGCATGTTCCAATTGGCTTGTGCACTATTAGCCATGAATCCCTTGAAATTCAATTTTTGAAATTGTGTTTCAACATCATCTCATTAAGCTTTGTCCACATGTTTTGTTAAACTTTAATGTCCTTAAACTACATGTCACAAATTGTAACGGTCAACACTTTATAATAGGCAAATTGTACACATGACAAACCACTACAATTGTTTAGGTAGCAACATGTTTCACATGATCAAACATGATCTAAACGTTCTACAAATCCCCTGTAGGTTGCATTCATGTGAATATAATATGTGCACATGGGTGTTGGCAAGGTAAAGTAGACAAAAAATATAGTCCGCCCAAAGTCCAATTAAAAATTGGAATAATTTTTTATATGGACATAAGAAAGTAGATTCAAAATATTTTGAAGTATAATTTTTAAACCATAGGGCCCTACATTTAGTTTATGGGAAGTTGGATACAAAGTTTTAACAACTTTGGTATCATAAAAGTAGGTTGAAAATACATTTGAAACTAACTAGGTCAACATGGTGTTAAAACCTACTTCACATTAAAATTTTGATATATTATGATTATAAAATTCATAATTTGATAATACATCAGTATTTTTCAAGGCTTTACTAAGTTGAATCTTCTTTTAAATCAATATTTCATCTACATGTAACCCATTTTGTAAGATTGGACATTTTGTGCAAGTAGAAATATTTTTTAAAATGATACTTAATTATACTTTCAAGATGGGGTTTTTCAACATTTTAAACATGAAATGAAATATTGTCATCATGTTAATTATTGTACCCAAAAAAATTACTTTCAATACATTCAAACTTTTTCATGGTTACATGTTTTTTTTTTTGACAAGGAGCAGCGAGAGGTCTATTTTACCTTGCTTGCACCCATGAGGCTTGCTCCACTCCCCACATGACCATTTATTGACATCTTGAGAATGAACATTTTTTTGTTTTAAAACTTTTCATGTGAAGCAATTGTTAAGGGGTTTTTCTATTCTTTTTAAATTAAGGATTTTTTCCTTTCTAAGTTTTAAATTCAGGTTTTAAATAATATCAACCGGTTGCTTCAAATCGATATAATGTGAAAATTAGATATAGATGTTATCCAAAAATTCAAAAGAAAATTTGAAATCAATCTTTCATAACAAGTTGAAAAATAGAATATCAAAATTCCAAATAAAACATGTTCATAAACCCAAAAATAAAACAAATAAGTGATCTCCAAAAATTAAATAAAAAGTTCCAAAAATTCAAAAGTTAATAAAAAGTTCCAAAAAGAAGTTATTCATTATCCTCCAATCTTTTTATTTATACCAAACATAACATTGTTTAAAATTAAATAGTTACCGGCTAATGTTACCAAAAAAAAACTTAAATTATAACAATTAATAGCCACAAGTTTAAACCAACTTATTATTTGTCAACAATTAGTTACTATAACAAACTAGTTACCAGCGTATTTAACCCACCGGTCACCCTAACACATGTTATTGGTTAGTTCAACAAACCAATGTACTTAAGGTCCTATTACCCAATAATAATTAAACTAAGTTTCAAAATCATATTGCTTTTTCCGATTACCAATTGGTAAAAATTAGTTATTATGTACATACTGAAAAATTGGGTGAACATTACCAACCCTTGAAAACCAAAGTTCATCCTCAAAATTAGTCACCTAGAATTACATGTTTTACCCCTACATCAAAATCATCAACATGTTGTTCACCTATGGTATCAATAGGTTCAACTAAAATAACATGTTCAAATCCTAGTTTCTCAACAACATGTGCGTCCTTTAGTGTTGTATATGGAGTCCTAAAAACCTCACAGGCATGTGTGACAGTGTTAATCAAAGTAACCTCTACACCTACCATCACTCTAATATAATTAATGGAACAAGTTTGGGAGTAACATGTTATTCCAATCCTTTTACATTAGGACTAACAACTACATGTACTTCCATAGATTATGTGGGCAAAAACAAAGTGTAAAAAATAATGGCAAGCTCTGTTCTTCCTTTGATTGGCTCTGGTTCCTTAGTGGTAATGACAATAGGTTCACTACGAAAACTCATAACTATAATCGTTGCTTGCACAAGTGAAAATTTCAAGGAAACAATAACAAGTACCTCAACCAGTTTGCTAATAAGTCGGTCATATGTATAACCTTCAAATTATAATTGGTATACAACTAATTCATTCAAGTAAGCTTCTTCATTTGCACAAGTTATTTCCAAATTGTCTTGGGTCTTCCATAATCTCATGTACGGTTTGCCACCATTCTTTCCATTTCGGGTTTTTATCCACCAATGTTTGGTTCTATACCTTAAGCAAAGCATTTTGTCCAAAAATAATATGTAGATCAGTGGAATACAAATAGTATGGGTCTGCCATACTCTATTAGATATCTTGCCATTATATTTGTCATTTATCAAAAAAGAAAAAATATATATTTTCACAACAAAAATGTTATACCATTGATGAGAGTAGAAGAGGGGCAAAAGGTAAATTGGGCACATATTATATTCAATAGTTTATGTTGACACGCTCCCAAGTTCCTTATTAGACCCACTTGAGGGTCCGAGTTTGTTGAATTGCGGAAAGTTGGAACTTGGGGGCCACTCCCGACTTCCAACACTAAAGGGGGTAAGAGGGGCGTGCTAGAAGTCCTGGGATTAGACTAGGAAGAGGGACAATTATGTTGTTACATGATCCTGCATCCAAAACCAACCCCAAGTTGGTTAGAACTCATTCTGCATCCATTTGGTGTTGGGACAAGCCACGAGCGACCTTGGACTCACTTGACTCACCACAACTCGGACTCGAGGGAAGCCACCACCTTCCCCCATATAGTATTCTCTGCGTTACTCCGCGGGAGCCACATCCGAATGACACTTTTTCCCGGGACTCCCAAGGAGGAGTCCCGAAACTGTCTCAGGTTGGACTCCCGGGATTTTGGACACTCATATCTCATGGCTCCGACCTTTGATTGGAGTGAGGTCTAAATCAAAGTTGTAGCTCTCCTTGGGAGCTTTCCAATGCCTTATCGCACTCCTTTTGCAGACGTTGGGAAGAGGTCGATTCCTGACTTTTAGTGGTCGGGAGTCAAATTGCCAGTTTGACTCTCGGCCCTTCTTTTGCCTATAACTTGGGCTGCAGATGTCCAAATGGCTCATGCGAGGCCATTTTGGACATCTAAATTTCAAGACCTTTCTATTGATATAAAGAACACCCCAATGTGAGGTGTTTTGACGCCTACAAACAAGCTCTGAATTTTTGGGAGTCCTGGAGGACTCCAAGTCCCCACTTTTGGGAGTGTGAATTTCATCCTCACATTTAGCCCAAAGTGGGGTTGCGGCATATGTAGTGAGCCAAATTGATGGTATAAGTATGTCAAAGACAACAAGGGAGATAAGAAAAATACCTATTAGTCTGCCTTGGTATTGGCAAAAATCTTTCGATATTTGTTTGTGCATCAAAAGGAGAATCCACAAAAACCACCAACCAAAGGTTGAAAGAATTAAGGAGGAGTTGTGGACAACATTAGAAAACAAAAAGAAGGTTATAACAAACTCTCCAATAAGTGATTTTAAAAGGAAGAACAAAATTAAGGAAAGAAGAGCTTCATGCTTAGGAGTGAAGAAGGAACAAAAAAGCACAAATGTAAAGGCATAAAAATTGATGAGGGACAAAGTGGAACCATCTATAATGCCAACAATGGTACGAGCAATGCCAATAGTTGTACATACAACCAAACATACTACAAAAATACCATAGATGGCATCTCTAAGGAAAGACAACTGAGGGAGTAAAGGCAGGAGGTACCATAAATGACATTTCCATAGGAGAGATAGTTGAGGGAGCAAAGATAAAAAGTTAAGGGGGAACATGAGATAAGGTTTCGAAAAGGTGAGGAACATTTACACTTTGATGGGATGTATATGAAAATTGGATGGAAACCACTGCAAGTCCACAACATTTTCAACATTTATAATAGCATTTACAACAACAACAACGATAGACACAAGAATGTCTATAGGCTATTAGATTGCAAACGAAGGGAATAAAACCATAACCTTATTTTGAAATGTTTGAACCATTATAACTACATGTACCAATTACTAGACCAAAATATATAAAGGGACTTCCATTTAAATTTAATGGCAAGCAAATTGGTGTAAGAGATGGGGTCATCTGTAGAAGGATTCAAAGATCCTATGACACAAAAATATACACCAAAGTCTATGGAGGAGGTAGTTACAAAAGTAATGCAAGTAGATAAGGTAGTTGAATTATTTCAGACCATGGCAATTGTGAGTTTGAATATGGGGAATTTGACTTTAAAGGTGAATAATCTAAATAATAGATTGGCTATAGGGGAGAAGGAGAAGGCAATACTAAAGCAGGAATTGGATAAAGAGAAAGACTTTAAAAAATGGTATAAACATAATGTGGAAATCTGGAAAAAGAATAGGGTAGAGGTTTAAAAAAAGATTAAAGTCCTCATTAAAAATTTGTAGGATGAAAATGAGAAGCTCAAAGGTAGCACAACACAACTAAAGTCATAAGATGAAAAACTACAAATTTAAGGCATAAGTCTAAAATCTAGGAAACCACAAAAAGGAAGTGGACAAAGGCATCGGGTAGTCAAGTGAAAGCACTGAATTAGGAAAAGAAGGAGAAGGAGAATGTTTTGATAAATTTGGAATTGGTGAATTTGAAAAGCTTAGAAGAAAGACAACATAGGCAAATAAAAAGAAGTTGTTAAAAAAAAAGGAGTATTAGAGGAATTTGCAACACTTACAAGCACAGTTGGAAATGGCACAATAATAGAGGAAGAATTTAGACCTAGTTGGTGTGAAGAAAAAACTAGAAGATTATGAATAGATGTTGTAGTATACCTTAATGAAAACGAAAAACAAGATGAAAGATTTTGAGGCAAAATTTAAAGAATGGTGGGAGGTTGTAAAGGAATATTTTACAAAGGAGTTGGAGAAAAATCTGGCTCAACATATAGCTAATGAAAGAATTCTAAGGTACAAGTTGGAAACTTATCAAAATAATTTTCCAAATTTTATATGTGGTAGTCCAACAAGTAGATAAGTATTAGGCTAGGATGAGGAGATTGAAACAAAGACCTAATGGAACACCTCAAGAGGAAGAAATGTAAACTAAAGAACCACAAGACCTCAAAAGTGGAGCAACTCAAAAGGTGGAGGTATAAACAAAGAAACCACAAGACCTTAGAGGAGGGGGTCATGAAGAGAAAGAACCACAGTGAACTTAGGAACAAGGACAAATGTAGATTATTCTAAAAATTTAAAAAAAAACATCTCAGATACAACCCCTAGAAATAGTACCACAAACTAAATTAGTGGAGGAAAAGGTCATAACTATAAAAATGGAAATACATGTCAAAACTACAAAGCCAAAAGTGGGTACATAACCACTTGTTGCTATACATGTTGAAATTACAAAGACTATCGTAAAGGAGACAAATGTTTATAAATGTTGTAGAATACATTCATTTCTTTTTTTGTCATTTTTTAAGGACTTCGAGGATGAAATCCAAAGTACAAAGGGGGTAATGTTGAGGGGGTAGGATGATTACATGATTTGGATGAACAAGTTTAGGACATGGATTATTCATGGAGCATTGTAGTTTTGACTTTTGACTTTTTGTTGCTTTTGAATCATGATGATGTGACTTGGGACTGCCCAAAAAGGAAAGATCTGGGGAAGAGGATGATTATTCTTACACACGGTTTTAGGAAAAGAATAAAAGGAACTATGGGTATTTTGTAGTAGAAAACCATAAATTTTGTTTTGATAAACTACAAATTTTATTTGTTGTTTTTTTTTTCATTTCTCCACAAAACATGGAATTTTATTATACTTATGGTTCAATTTGCAATTATGTTTATAATTTTGTGTGAATTTTTTATAGTGTCAAAATTTGATGAAATAATTTGTAATCTAATTTTTGGAATTTTTTATAATGTATTCTAAAGTGCATATTTTGGTAATATGAAATAACCATGAATATGGTGTTTCAATGAATTGCATAATTAAATGTGTAGAGAATCAATGTAAAAATAGTGAAGGTATGCATGTGAAGTACAAATGTGTTGTTATAGTAGTGTGGAATAATTTTGCAAAAATCATATCCATTTCTACCATTATGTAATGAAGAAAAGAGAAGCAAAACATCAATGATGAGGTATTTCACTAAGAGACCAAACCAAAAATAACCAAACTAATATAAGTAAAAAAAATAGTTCAACCTTATGAATATAACCTAGTTATTTTTCTACTATAGTAATTAATGAAAACCTAATTAATTAAGTTTGAATTATCAACACTCCCCCTCAAGTTCAAGTCCACTTTTAGTACATTAAACATTTTTTAAAACTTCCTTAGCTCATCTATACCTAAATCCTCTATGAAAATGTCAACAACCTTATATTCAATATTAACACAAGTAAGGTTAATATTTCTCTTATTAAAACTTTTTTTTTGACAAAGTGATAGTGCGCCTCAATGTGTTTTGCCCTAGCATGATAAACCAAGTTGTTAACAAGTAGGATGATATTGATGTTATCATAATAAATGACAACATGAACATCCACTAACTATCCCAAATTTGAAAGTAGTTTTTATAGCCAAACTACTTCACATGCAACAATTGTTGCACCTCTATATTTTGCCTCCATGCTTGATAATGCGACTGTTGGTTGTTTCTTGCTACTCCAATTAATAACACCACTTCCAAAAGAAAAAAATGAAACCACTTGTTGATCTCCTATTCGAAACATTGCCATCCCAATTAACATCCATGTATCCATGTATTTGTAATTGGTTTTTGGTTTCATAATAAATTCCACGCTGCAAAATATGTTTTATATGCTTCAATATGTGCCTCATTACATCCAAATATGGCTTTTGTGATGTTTGCATGAATTGACCCACCATTCCAATTGCATAACTCAAATCTAACCTTGTGATGGGCATGTAAATCAAACTCCCCACTATGCATCTATACATAGTGGTATTTTCCACAAGGTCACTTTCATCTACACTTGACTTCACATTTTGCTCCAATGGAATTGAAATGGGTTTGTTCAAAGCATATTGCATTTATAGTAACCATATTCCTTTAGGGGACTAGATTACTTCAATGTCGAAGAAGTTACACAACTCTCCCAAATTGTTCATTTCAAACTTTTGCTTCAAAACCTTCTTCAAATTAGAGATGTTTGCATCATTATCTTTTGTGATAATCAGGTCATCAACATAAATGACTATGATTACAATCCCATGATTTGTCTTTTTCACATATAATGAAAACTTTGCATTGGATGTTTGAAATCCACTCGTGACAAGATATTGACTTATCTTGTCTAACCAAGATATAGGTGTTTACTTCAAGCCATATAAAGTTTTCCTCGACCTACAAACCAAATTAAAATGTGTTTGGTCCACATAACCTAGTGGTTGTTCCATGTACACTTCTTCTTGCAAGTTTCCATGAAGAAAAACATTATTTACATCCATTTGATGTAAAGACCATCTTTTTGTTGTTGCCATAGCAATGATTGCTCTTACAATCATCGTTGTTGCAATTGGACTATAGGTCTCTTCATAGTCTATGCTATAAGTTTGGGCATAACCTTTGGTAACCATTCTTGCTTTTTATTTACTCATAGATCCATTTGCATTGTGCTTGAGTTTGTACACCCATTTGCACCCAATTACTTTATTGTCCTTTGGTAAAACTACCAACTCCCAAGTAGCATTAGCATCTAATGTCACCATCTCTTCATCCATGGCATTGTCCCACGTAAGGTTTTTGACCACATGTTCAAAACAAGTGGGTTCAACCTCTTGTATAACTTTCACCATGTATGTGTAATGACAAGCTACAAAACCATCATATGTGAATATTTGTACACAATATTTGATTCATGTGGATCTTTGTACTCCATTGTTGTTGTCAAGTGTTTTCAAAGCTTTCTTGACCATTTGAACTCTAGGAATAACAACTAAAAGGACTTTTGATTCTTCATCCACACTCTTCTTTGAATTATTCGACACACCATCCACATGAAAATTTATAAACGTTGTTTGAAAATTACCATGGATAATGTTTGAAAATCTTAATATTCCTTTCCATGGAATGCTATTAGACCCACTTATTGAAAACTCTTGTGGTCCACTAATTAATTGTGATTATTCTTCCACATTTTATGAAACATCACCATTTCTAGCCTCTTCATCTTTTGTTATCTTCATTGGTGAATACCAACTAACCATCTCATTAAACACAACATCTCTATTCATTTGTAATTTTTGAATGGAAAGGTTAAAACATCTATATCCCTTATGTTCCAAAGAATATCCAATGAAGATACACTTATCAACTTTGGGTTTAGTTTTGATCTATTTTCATGAAGAACATGCTCATATGCAATGTAACCAAACACTCTAAAGTGTGAGACATTTGGTTTCATTATGAGAAATTTGTATATTTTCAACTATAATTTATAACTAATTTTTAGTTGCAAATGACATTTACAACTAAAATGACTTGTAGTTGCGTTGGACAAGTTGCATAGGACATTAGTTGCAAATGATGATGTCATGATGATTTCATCACATAGATAATGGATGGAGTATGTATTTGACTTGATTATATTTTTCATTTGTTGACTGTATAACACATGTGATTATCATGCAACTATCATGCAACTAATGAGTAATTTATAATGACCAATGTCATGTTGGCATGTGGTATATTCAAAAAATATTAAATAAATCAAATTTTTACCAATTTTTTTATTTTGACAATTTTCTTTTAAGATCATTGATTCATACACATGGATAAATAGTTTTGTGCCACGAGGCAATGTTTATAATTTCTAAAACATTTAAAATAAAAATAGGTGGGTAGGGAAGGAAGTCTAAAAGTCATTATAACTAATTAATTGATCAATATTAAAATTAATTAAAATGAATAAATATGAATGATAAGTATTAATTAATAGTTATAGATTATTAAAGAGTATTGAATCTTAACGACTAAATAATTAATTAATAATTATAATTTACTTAATATGTCACATCAATCAATTAATAATGAGCTTTAGTTAATTGATTAGTATTTAATTTTAATGATTAATTAATTATTACATAATTCATAATTAATTGAATACTAAATTTTAACTTGCTATTAATTCATTGGTATTAAATTCATAATTATTTAATATTTTAAAATTTAACTAAAATATAATTTAATTATGAATTATGTAATAATTAATCATTTTAAATTGGTAATTATTTAGTACATAATTATAATTCATTGATGATTAAATATTAAATATCAGCCAACGAATAATTAAATCTAATTTATTAACTCACATTTAATTTACATGATGGAATAGATTTAAATAATCAAATTTAATTTAGTATTAAATTTCAACTAGTTATTAGTTAATTAATATTAAAAATTTGAAATTGACTTATATTTAATTCGTAATTAAAAAAATTTAACTATTAATTATAAATGATCAAATATTAATAACTAGTTATAATTAATTAAATAATCATTCAATATTAATTAACTATGTCATAATTATTGATAAAAAATTAATAAAAATTACACCTTTAATATACCTTTGATGTATTTTTCACAAAAACTTCAAATTAAATCCTAACAAATATGTTGATAACATTCATAATAAAATATTTATTATAACATAAGTAGACTTGTTAATCGTACAACCCCAAATATGTATATTTATCATGCCCAAAATGTACATTGTACATCAATGTGCAATTAAATTTTGGTTACACGTGCAACTAATGGCCATTGGTGCTTATTCATGGATGAATGTAATCTTATAAACATTCATATAGGAGGATGATGAAGATAGTAGTTGCACATTAGTCATAATATAATCACAAATCCTCCCCAAATTTGATGAACTTGGTAAGTAGTTACAAAAGTAGTAGCAAAATTACACATAGTCGCATGTAGTCGTAAATAGGATGGTTGCATATCCCCACATTTCTTCTATTGTTTTTTGGATGTGAATCTTTCCTTGGGTGTTAGTGAGGCAACTTTTGTCCCTCTACTTCCGGTTCTACAAGGTGATTATGCTTGAAAGCACAAATGCTATTTGACGCGCTCCCAAGTCACGGGGTGAAACCCACTTGAGGGTCTCACAAAGTCAAGTTGCGGAAAGTTGAGACTTGAAGGCACGCTCCCGGCTTCCAACTCTAAAAAGGGGTAGAGGGTCGAGTTGAGAGCCCCGGGATTAGACTAGGAAGAGGGACTAGATGATCAAGCTTGAATCTGCATTCAAAAAAACCAACCACGGGAGGTTAGTTTAGCATTCGAGACACCCTTGGGTGTTGGGACTTGCCACGGGCACTTGGACACACAAGACTCACCACGGCCCGGACTCGGGAGTAAGCCACCACCTTACTCCCTATAGTATACTCTGCGTTACTCCGCGGAGGAAGCACCCGAATGGCACATTTTGTTGGGACTCCCGAAATGGAGTCCCGAATTGTCCCGAAATTGTCCCGACGGGACTCCCGGAACTTTGAACTGCCATAACTCCCGACTGCGGAGTTGTATCGCGACGAGGTCTGAACCAAAGTTGTAGCCCTCGTCAAGATCTTTCCAACGCCATGTCGCACTCCCGAATCGAACATCGGGAAGAGGTCGATTCCCGACTTTTAGTGGTCGAGAGTCAAACTGCCAGTTTGACTCCCGGCCCTTCTTTTGCCCATAACTTGGGCGACAGATGTCC